>ERZ887849.30-NODE-30-length-132190-cov-11.506876_pt1 | contig 132190 bp, 125 predicted proteins | sample MGYA00521267_ERZ887849 | MGnify/ENA primary metagenome ERZ887849 (study PRJEB32303, sample SAMEA104408601) | aquatic metagenome | biome: Brackish water; feature: Pelagic; material: water | place: Baltic Sea | collected 2014-06-06T16:11:00 | depth 2,863 m ...
GCCAAAAGCGCAGCACCTTCGTAGATTTGATAAAACGGGTTTGGGCAAACAACCCAGCCGCCTCGGCTGTCATCGATGACCACTTGAGCGAAGGCAAAAAGCGCTTCGCGCGAGCCTAGCGCTGGTAAGACCTGTGTTTGAGGATCAATAAATGGCAGGCCGTATCGCTTTTCTAACCATTTGGCGATGGCTTGGCGTAAACCATCGCTGCCTTTGGTTGGTGGGTAGCCCGACAGTCCAGCAAGCGAATCAGCGATGGCTTGTTTGGCCAGAAAAGGGGCGTCGTGTTTGGGCTCACCGATCGATAAGTCAATAAAAGGCAAGCCGGTTGCCTCAGGTTTGGCTGTCGCCAGTAACTGGCGTAGCTTTTCAAAAGGGTAGGGCTGCAGCAGGTTTAGGCGTCTGTTCATGGATGAATTTTAGCCTCAGGCAGCGCGTTGTGGGTATCCAAAAAATAGTTTGTGTCTGTGCGCTACAATCACAACAACTGCGAAGGTGGCGAAATTGGTAGACGCACCAGGTTTAGGTCCTGACGCCCTCACAGGTGTGCGGGTTCGAGTCCCGCCCTTCGCACCATTTTTACAACCCCCGGGGCTGGTGGATGTGCTTAGCCCCGACTTGATCGAGTTGGTGAATAATCTATGCAACCCGTGGTTGAAACGCTAGAAGGCCTAGAGCGCCGAATCGAAATCGCAGTTGCCTTAGCTGATGTTGAGCTAGCGGTCAAAAGTGAATTAAAAAAAGCGGCACGCACCGCGAAATCCCCTGGATTCAGACCAGGCAAAGTGCCCATGTCAATCCTCGAGCGTTCTCACGCGCCGGGTATCCGATATGACGTCATCAATCAAAAGGTCGGTCAAGCTCTAGACGAGTCTCTACAGCAGTCGGGCTTAAAAGTAGCGGGTTCTCCATCACTTGAGCCCAAACAAGAAGGCGTGCCGGAAGGTAAGCTCGCTTTTTATGCGACTTTTGAGGTTTACCCTGAAATCACATTGCCAGACTTGAGCGCCATGTCAGTTAATCGCGCCAACTGCCCCGTAACAGAAGCTGAGGTCGAAAAAACACTAAAAGTTTTACGGGAGCAGCGTGCCGAATATGTGGCTGAGGAAGGCCGTGCGGCGAGCGATAGCGACCAAGTCAAGATTGACTTTGTTGGCAAGATTGATGGCATCGCTTTTGATGGTGGCACGGCTGAAGATTTCGCTTTCGTCCTTGGTAAGGGCCGCATGCTGCCTGAGTTTGAAACCGCCGTTGGTGGCCTTAAAGCGGGTGATGAGAAAACATTCCCTCTCACCTTTCCTGCCGATTACGGTGGAAAGGAAGTAGCAGGAAAGACAGCTAGTTTTATGATTAAAGTCAAAGAAGTCGCGCGCGAAGAGTTGCCTGCAGTAGACGAGGCTTTCGCAAAGTCACTTGGCCAAGCAGAAGGCAGTGTTGAGAAATTAACGGATGACATTCGTCAAAATCTAGAACGTGAAGTTCAATCGCGTACGTCCTCGCGTACCAAAGCCAGTGTGATGGATGCATTGCTGGCTGCTGCTGATTTCGATGTGCCCAAGGCATTGGTTGCAACAGAGTCAGAAAGCCGTGTGGCGGCGGCTCGCGAAGAGCTCAAGCAACGCGGTCTGCCTAACGCAGAAACCATTCCCATTCCACCAGAAACCTTTGCTGACGAAGCAAAACGCCGCGTTAAGCTCGGTCTGATGATTGGCGAGTTGATTCGCCAGGTTGGTCTACAAGCCAAGCCTGAGCAAGTCAGAGAGAAAATTGAGAAGTTCGCACAGAATTACGAACAACCTGCTCAAGTGGTGAGCTACTACTTGTCGGACCGTCAACGCCGTGCCGAAATCGAGGCAATCGTCCTCGAGGACAACGTGGTTGATCATGTTTTGGCTAACGCCAAAGTCACTGATGAGGCAGTTGTGTTTGATGAACTGATGGGTACTTCTGCACAAGCGGCTTAACTGTCGCAGCACATTGAGGTCAGAGCAAATGAGTACGAGTGGATTTATAGATTTCTATGCGTCGATGCATGGCGGTGATTCGGTGACACCAACCGGGCTTGGTTACATTCCCATTGTCGTCGAGCAATCTGGCCGAGGTGAAAGGTCTTACGACATCTATTCGCGCTTGTTAAAAGAGCGAGTGATATTTTTGGTGGGTGGCGTCAATGATCAATCGGCTAATTTAGTCGTGGCGCAGATGCTATTTCTGGAGTCTGAAAATCCAGATAAAGACATTTCGCTCTACATCAATTCACCCGGCGGCTCTGTTTATGCAGGGATGGCGATGTACGACACGATTCGCTTCATAAAACCTGACGTGTCAACCCTATGCACAGGTATTGCGGCTAGTATGGGTGCATTTCTGTTGGCTGCGGGTGCAATAGGCAAGCGTTTTGCCTTGCCAAACTCGAGAATCATGATCCATCAGCCCTCAGGTGGTGCTCAGGGTCAGGCATCGGACATCCAAATACAGGCCAAGGAAATCCTGAACCTGCGTGAGCGCTTGAACCAAATTCTTTCTGAAAACACAGGGCGATCGGTCAACCAAATCGAACTCGATACCGAGCGTGATAATTTTATGTCTTCTGAAGAAGCCGTGACCTACGGCATTATCGATAAGATGTTGACCACACGTGCCGATGCTGGCTGACCATTTTTAAGACACCCATGACAGAAAAAAACACACCGACGACAGCCAAGACTTTGCACTGCTCATTTTGTAATAAGACGCAAAACGAAGTCCGCAAACTTATCGCCGGACCGTCTGTTTTTATCTGTGATGAATGTGTCGATCTTTGTAACGACATCATTCGTGACGAAATCGAATCGAGCACGCGTGATGCAATCAAAACAGATTTGCCCACACCAGCGCAAATCAAGGAATTTCTTGATCGCTATGTGATTGGTCAAGACTCTCCCAAGCGGGTGTTGGCAGTTGCTGTTTACAACCATTACAAACGATTGCGTCACGGTGCGGTTAAGGGCGATGAGGTCGAGTTGAGCAAAAGTAACATTCTCTTAGTCGGACCAACCGGTTCGGGTAAGACATTGTTGGCTCAGACGCTGGCTCGCCAACTCGATGTGCCTTTCGTGATGGCTGACGCCACTACCCTAACCGAAGCCGGTTACGTGGGTGAGGATGTTGAAAACATTATTCAGAAATTGCTTCAAAATTGTGCTTACGACGTTGAGAAGGCACAGCGCGCCATTGTTTATATCGACGAAATTGACAAAATTTCTCGCAAATCAGACAATCCATCGATCACGCGTGATGTTTCGGGCGAGGGCGTTCAGCAAGCATTACTTAAGCTGATCGAGGGAACTGTTGCCTCTGTTCCACCCCAAGGCGGCCGAAAGCACCCCAATCAAGATTTTGTTCAAGTGGACACGACCAACGTTTTGTTTATTGTTGGTGGTGCTTTTGATGGCTTAGAGAAGGTCATTCTTGATCGGACCGAGCGCAGCGGTATCGGTTTTGGGGCCTCAGTGGCTGCCAAAAGCGCCAAGAGTTCTGGCGAGACCTTTCTTTCGGTTGAGCCCGAAGATTTGATCAAATTCGGCTTGATTCCTGAGCTTGTGGGGCGTTTACCGGTGGTGGCAACGCTTTCCGAGCTTGATGAGCAAACCCTAGTCAAAGTGTTGACGCAGCCCGCTAACGCATTGGTGAAACAGTTTCAAAAACTGTTTGAAATGGAGGGCGTTGAGCTTGAGATCCGTGAGCAGGCCTTGCACGCCATTGCACGTAAAGCGATCCGACGTAAAACTGGCGCCCGTGGTTTACGCTCCATTCTTGAGGCAAGTCTGCTTAACGTGATGTATGACTTGCCTTCCCAAACCAATGTCACGCGAGTTGTGCTTGACGAGGCGGCCATTGAAGGTCAGGGCGAACCGCTGCTTGTTTTTGAAGAAGAAATCAAATCAACTGTCGAAGGCAAAACCAGAAGCCCTAAAAAAGTTCGTGACGCTGCTGCCTGAACTTGATTTTTAAGCTATTGTCCCAATATCTCTAACATCGTTAGCGAAATCGCCTTGATCGTTTAAGTCGAGGCGACATTTAAACAGGACAATTTTATATGTCTGGTCAAAACCTACTGCCCGCACAGCGTCTAACGCTGCCTTTGTTGCCCCTTCGCGACGTTGTCGTGTTTCCTCATATGGTGATCCCACTGTTTGTGGGTCGCCCCCGCTCTATCCGTGCGCTCGAAGCGGCCATGGAAGCCGGAAAGAACATCATGCTAGCTGCCCAGAAATCGGCCAGTAAGGACGACCCGACCCCTGAAGATGTTTACGAAATCGGTTGCTTGGCAACCATTTTGCAAATGCTGAAGTTGCCTGACGGTACGGTTAAAGTTCTGGTTGAAGGCACCCAGCGTGCCCGGGTGTTGTCCATTGAAGATGCCGAAAGTCACTTCTTGTCAGATGTTATGCCTGTTTTGCCAGATGAGGTCAGTGGCTCAGAGGTCGAGGCCTTGCGTCGCGCCATCGTGGGGCAGTTTGAAACCTACGTCAAACTTAACAAAAAGATCCCGCCAGAGATCCTGACATCTTTGGCCGGTATTGATAATGCGAGCCGATTGGCTGACACCATTGCTGCTCATTTACCGCTGAAACTAGAGCAAAAGCAGCAGATGCTAGAAGTCATGGATACGGCTCAGCGTCTGGAAAGTCTGTTGGCGCAGCTCGAAACCGAAATCGATATTCTGCAAGTAGAGAAAAGGATTCGTGGTCGCGTTAAAAAACAAATGGAAAAGAGTCAGCGTGACTACTACCTTAATGAGCAAGTGAAGGCCATTCAAAAAGAGCTGGGTGAAGGCGAAGAGGGCGCTGACATTGAGGAGCTCGAAAAACGGATTGAAGCCGCGCAGCTGCCAAAAGAAGCACGCAAGAAGGTCGATGGCGAGCTTAAAAAGCTCAAACTCATGTCACCGATGTCTGCTGAGGCAACCGTGGTTCGCACTTACATTGAGACCGTCATCGGCTTGCCGTGGCGCAAGAAAAGCACCGTGAATTATTCAGTGCCTCACGCTGAAACGGTGCTCGATAACGATCACTATGGGCTAGAAAAAGTCAAAGAGCGCATCGTTGAGTACCTTGCCGTTCAGCAAAGAGTGGACAAGCTGAAAGCGCCTATTTTGTGTTTGGTGGGCCCGCCAGGCGTGGGTAAGACCTCGCTTGGTCAGTCGATTGCCAAAGCAACCAATCGCCAGTTCATAAGAATGGCACTCGGTGGTGTTCGCGACGAGGCTGAGATTCGTGGTCATCGCAGAACATACATTGGTTCCATGCCCGGCAAGATTTTACAAAACATGTCCAAGGTTAGCGTTCGAAATCCCCTGTTTTTGCTTGATGAGATTGATAAGCTTGGCATGGATTTTCGTGGTGATCCTGCCTCGGCATTGCTTGAAGTGCTAGACCCAGAACAAAACCACACATTCCAAGATCACTACGTCGAAGTTGACTTTGATCTTTCGGATGTGATGTTTGTGGCCACGAGTAACACCTTAAACATTCCGCCTGCGCTCTTGGATCGCATGGAAGTGATTCGATTGTCGGGCTACACGGAAGACGAAAAGATTCACATTGCCAAGGATCATCTGCTGCCCAAATTGGTCAAAAACAATGGCTTGAGTCCAGAGGAGCTGACCGTTGAAGACAGCGCGCTTCAAGACATGGTTCGCTATTACACACGCGAAGCGGGTGTGCGCTCCTTAGAGCGTGAAATTGGCAAGATTTGTCGCAAAGTGGTCAAGCAGCTCGTCGCGCATGTGCCTGCTGGTAGTTCTAAATCGGCTGCTCGTAAAGCTTCGAAGGCCATGGCGACTGCCGCAACAGTCGTTGTTAACAGTAAGAACTTGTCTGATTATTTGGGCGTGCAGCGTTACAGCTACGGCATGGCTGAAAAAGAAAACCAAATCGGTCAGGTCACCGGTTTGGCTTGGACGGAAGTGGGCGGCGACTTGCTGACCATTGAGGTTGCCGACATGCCAGGCAAGGGTGTGATCCTTCGCACGGGTTCGCTTGGTGATGTCATGAAGGAGTCTGTTGAGGCTGCCCGCAGTGTGGTTCGGGCTCGGGCGCAGCGGGTGGGTATTAGCGATGTGGTGTTTGAAAAGCGTGACATGCATGTGCATGTGCCTGAGGGTGCGACGCCTAAAGACGGGCCTTCAGCGGGTGTGGCGATTACCATCGCGATTATTTCAGCTTTGACTCGGATTCCCGTGCGTGCCGATGTGGCGATGACTGGTGAGATCACGCTGCGTGGTGAGGTATTGGCCATTGGCGGTTTGAAAGAGAAGTTGTTGGCTGCTCGTCGGGGCGGTATTAAGACGGTGCTGATTCCTTCTGAGAACGTCAAGGACTTGGCTGAAATCCCCGATAATGTTAAGAATCACCTCGAAATCATCCCTGTTAAATGGATCGATCAGGCACTTGAGGTAGCTCTTGAGCGTATGCCTGAAGCGTTGCCGGAAGTGGCGCCCGCTGAGGCGGTTGTGAGCGGTACGCAATCAACCAGTCCCGTGGATCCTGTCATTAAGCATTAATAGGCATGGTGGCTTTGGAAGCGTCTGAGCAGATCCTTCGCATAGACAAATGGCTCTGGGCAGCGCGATTTTTTAAATCGCGCTCACTCGCTTGCGAAGCCATCGAATTGGGCCGTGTTCACATCAACGGTGAGCGGGTCAAACCAGCCCGTCTCGTCAAGCTCGATGACAAGGTTCAGATTTATCGGGGTGTGGATCGAATTGAGGTTTTTGTGCGATTCTTAAGCGGCGTTAGGCGATCAGCATCGCTGGCGCAAGCCCTTTATGACGAAACGGCTGAAAGCCAAACGGCAAGACAGCTTGCGTCTGAGAGTCGGCGGTTTTATGCCGAGCCAACACGCAACCTTGCTGGGCGCCCGACCAAACGCAACCGTCGAGCCATTGAAAGGTTCTCACAAGACGAGAACTAGTCTTCGCGCTATTGCAAGGGCGTTGCTCGAATGAGTCCAACCACCAGGCCCTCGATGGCAAAGTTGTCTGAATCTGAAATCACGATCGGTTCAAAATCTGGATTCTCAGGGTCTAATTGAATCCTTCCTTTTTGAATATTCAAGCGTTTAACAGTCACCTCTTCACCGATCCTGGCCACAATAATTTGTCCCGAGCGCGCTTCTTGTGCTTTTTTAACAGCCAGTAGATCAGCATCCAAAATGCCAGCGTCGCGCATGCTCAAGCCACGAACTTCGAGCAAATAGTCTGGTTGTTTACTGAAAAGATTGGTGTCAACACTCAATTCGCGTGAGATGTTCTCTGAGGCAAGGATGGGCGTGCCGGCAGCAACTCGCCCAACAAGGGGTAGCGTTAGCGCAGAAATGGCTTTTTCTAGCAAACCGCTTGCTGAGGATTTTTCAGTTGATAGATCGGCGGCTTGGGTTAAACGAATGCCTCTTGATGCGCCAGGCGTCAGTGTGATGAAACCCTTTTTTTCCAAGGCTCGCAAGTGGTCTTCGGCCGCGTTGGCAGATTTAAAACCGAGCGATTGAGCGATCTCTGCACGGGTTGGCGGAAACCCCGTCTGCGTGATTGCGGCTTGTATCAGGGAAAGGATTTCAGACTGTCGAGCGGTCAGTTTGGTTGCCATTGGGCGCCCCATGCTGTATGTACATACAGTATTGTCACCCAAAGCCGTTGAAATTGCAACAAAGCGTCAAAAGTGGGTTGGCATTCCTAACTGTTTGACCACTGAGCCTTGGTAGTTCCAACGGCTCAGTGGAGACATGCAATCAAAACACAAGCCAAAGCAAAAAGCTTAAGCTGTTTTGATCACGTCAGCGACAGCGCCGGCGACTACGTCGATATTGCGGCTGTTCAAGGCAGCGACGCAAATCCGGCCACTGGAAACAGCATAAATGCCGTGCGTGTCTCGCAGGACGTCAACTTGAGCACTGGTGAGGCCTGAGTAGGAGAACATGCCCTTTTGTTCGAGCACAAAAGAAAAGTCTGTGGCCACGCCATGCCCTTTGATTTTGTCAACGAGGGCAGAGCGCATGAGTTTGATGCGGTCTCGCATCTCGGCTAATTCGCGGTCCCAAATGGCAAAGAGTTTTTCATTGTTCAGAACTTCAGCAACGATAGCCGCCCCAAAAGTCGGTGGGTTGGAATAGTTGGTCCGAATGACGCGCTTCACTTGACTCAGTACTCGCTTGGCCTCATCAGCGCTGTCAGTGACAACCGTAAGCGCACCAATTCGCTCACCATAAAGTGAAAACGACTTTGAAAAAGAGGTGCTAATAAAGCATGTCAGGCCCATCTCAGCGAACAGTCGAACAGCCTGGCCGTCAGCCTCTAAGCCATCGCCGAAGCCTTGATAGGCAATGTCTAAAAAGGGAACCAGCGATCTTTCTTGAACCACTTGTGCAATTTGCTGCCACTGAGCGGGCGAGGGGTCTGCGCCGGTTGGGTTGTGGCAGCAGGCATGCAACACCACAATGCTTTGTGGTGGTAGGGCACGCAATCCAGCAAGCATGGCTTCAAAGTTAAGTCCGCGTGTCGTGGGATCGTAATAAGGGTATTCGACTACCTCAAAACCGGCTCTCTCAAACAGGGCGCGGTGGTTTTCCCAGCTGGGATGACTGATAGCAACTTTGGCCGTTGGTAGTAATTGTTTTAAGTAATCAGCACCAATTTTTAAAGCACCCGTACCCCCCACGGACTGCACCGTAAAGGCGCGCCCCGAATTGATGGCCTGCGACGACTTACCCAAGACCAGCGTGCGTGCACCGTCATTGAGTGATTTTAATCCTTCAATGGGTAGGTAGCTATGAGCTGCGGCAGCTTGAACGCGCTCAATTTCGACGTCGTGCACGCATCGTAAGAGAGGCACACGACCCGCATCGTCGTAATAAACACCGACACCAAGGTTGACCTTATCGGTTCGACTGTCAGAGTTGTATTGTTCGTTAAGCCCGAGAATGGGGTCACGGGGTGCTAATTCAACATTTGAGAATAGTGTGCTCATGGTCTGTGCTGAAGTTGAGATTAATGAAGCGTGTAGGGTTATGGCTAGACGTGGCGACAGGCAAGCTTGATAATGATCGACTGTTACCTTTCAGAGGTATCCTCATTCAGGGATTTCCCCTAGGATAAAGTCTAGCATGGCGCAAGGTCAGTTTATTGAGTTTCCAGACAGCCCGTTTTCTCTTTTTCATCCTTATGAGCCCGCCGGTGACCAGCCAGCAGCCATCGACAAACTGACTCAAGGTGTGTCTGATGGCTTGATGTACCAGACCCTTTTGGGTGTGACGGGTTCGGGCAAGACATTCACGATGGCCAATGTGATTGCGCGCTCAGGCCGCCCGGCTTTGGTACTGGCACCAAACAAAACCCTCGCTGCCCAACTGTATTCTGAGATGCGCGAGTTTTTTCCTCGTAATGCGGTGGAGTATTTTGTTTCCTACTACGACTATTATCAGCCAGAGGCCTATGTGCCGTCGCGCGACTTGTTTATTGAAAAAGACTCGTCGATAAACGAACACATTGAGCAAATGCGACTTTCCGCCACGAAAAGTCTGCTTGAGCGTCGTGACACCGTCATTGTTGGCACGGTCTCATGCATTTACGGTATTGGAAACCCCGCTGACTACCACGCCATGGTGTTGATTTTGCGCGTGGGTGATCGTTTGTCACGTCGCGAAATGTTGGCTCGGTTAGTTGCGATGCAATACACCCGAAATGACACGGATTTCACTCGCGGCGTGTTCCGCGCGCGAGGCGAAGTAATTGATGTCTATCCCGCAGAGAGTGCTGACTTGGCGGTTCGAATCACCATGTTTGATGACGAAGTTGAATCGCTGTCATTGTTCGATCCGCTGACCGGCAAAGTGCGCCAAACGGTGCCACGTTTTACAGTATTCCCGGGCTCGCACTATGTAACGCCCCGACAAACCGTGTTGCGCGCCATTGAAACGATCAAAGAGGAGTTACGAGACCGACTCAAGCAATATGTCGATGGTGGGCAACTCGTTGAGGCACAGCGCTTAGAACAACGCACCCGTTTTGACTTAGAGATGTTGACCGAGCTTGGGTTCTGTAAGGGCATTGAGAACTACTCTCGGCATTTGTCGGGCGCTGCACCCGGTGAGCCACCGCCCACGTTGATTGATTATTTACCAGCCGATGCGTTGATGTTTATTGACGAGAGCCATGTCACGATCGGTCAGCTTGGTGGCATGTATCGCGGTGATCGGTCGCGCAAGGAAACGTTGGTGTTGTATGGGTTTCGTTTGCCTTCGGCGCTTGACAATCGTCCTTTGCAGATGGAAGAGTTCGAGCAACGGATGCGCCAAACGATCTTTGTGTCAGCCACCCCAGCAAAATATGAAGCCGAAAAGTCAGATCAAGTGGCCGAACAAGTGGTGCGCCCCACCGGCTTGGTTGACCCCATTATCGAGGTTCGTCCCGCACGCACTCAAATTGATGACTTACTTGACCAAGTCAAACCACGAATCGCCAAGCAAGAGCGGATTCTGGTGACCACGCTAACCAAGCGGATGGCTGAGGATTTGACAGATTTTTTAACTGAGCAGGGGCTCAAAGTTCGCTACCTGCATTCGGACATTGACACCGTTGAGCGGGTTGAAATCATCCGGGACTTGCGTCTGGGCACCTTTGACATTTTGGTGGGTATTAACTTGCTGCGAGAGGGCCTTGACATCCCTGAGGTATCGCTTGTGGCGATTCTAGATGCTGATAAAGAGGGGTTTTTACGTTCGGAGCGCAGCTTAATTCAAACCATAGGACGTGCGGCCAGAAACCTAGCAGGGCATGCCATCCTATATGGAGACCGAGTCACAGATTCCATGCAGCGGGCAATGGATGAGACTGAAAGGCGACGAAACAAGCAGTTGGCTTTTAACAAGACTCATGGGATCGAAGCCAAGAGCATTAAAAAGGCGGTCAAGGAGATGATCGATGGTGTGCTGCAAGCAGCCCCAGAGGAAACGGCCGATGGGTTGTTAGCAGAGCCCGTGCGCCTAGATGACGAGAAATCAGTCTCCAAAGCGTTGAAATCGCTGGAAAAGAAAATGCTCGATCACGCTCGTAATTTGGAGTTCGAGCAGGCAGCAGCCACACGCGATGCACTCAATTCGCTCAAAATGCGTATTTTGCAATCGGGGTTGTAGTTGCTTCGGTTTGAAAACACGATTGTCTTATTAAAAGGATAACTATTATTATCACATAGTGCATTAATAAAACTTTATAAATGCATGAAATTATTGATTTAAATAATTAAGTTGATCTGTCACGTATTTGCAACTTTTAAAAATATCTCTAGACAATTTACGGGTTATCCCTCAAAATTTCACACATGATGACAAAAGTACTTTTCGTATGCATGGGAAACATTTGCCGTTCGCCGAGCGCGGAGGGCGTATTTCGCCATTTGCTTAATGAGGCGGGTTTAGCAGACATCGTAGGAACGGATTCTGCGGGCACCCATGGGTTTCATATTGGTGAGGCACCAGATGCAAGAGCATTAACGGCGGCAAGCAGGCGCGGCTATTGCATTGCAGAGAGGACAGCCAGGCAGGTTGACGCCACTGATTTCCAAAATTTCGACTTAATCTTGGCCATGGATTGGGAAAACCTTTCTGCATTACAGCAGCAATGCCCAAAGATCCACCACCATAAGTTGATGCTTTTGATGCGTTTTGCCAACGAGTACGAGGAGGCAACGGTTCCAGATCCTTACTACGGGGGTCCTGATGGCTTCAGCAAGGTGCTGGACTATATCGAAGATGCCTGTCAAGGCGTCTTAGAACTGGTCCGCAAGCGGGCTACTCAGTACCAGGCGGCTTAATTTTTTTAATCCTGTCGGGTACCCAAAACTAACGCCCGTTTTTTACGCCTGTAAATTCCTAAAAAAACCGCGCCCGCGCGGTTTTTTTGCGTTTGTAAGAAAAAATAAGTATTAACCCGAGTAAATCTGTCGGAAATGGTTTATACTTGAGCTGTTTAGTCGGGTTAGTGAAACAGAGGTAGATCAGGTTAGAAAAGTTCGCACGTCTAAGCAAGTCAAAGGCGGTTTCTTCAAAACCTTGGTTAGTTTATTTCGATCAAATTTTATGTAAAGGGACTTAAACATGCGACTCACCACAAAAGGAAGGTTTGCTGTCACAGCAATGATCGATTTGGCGCTTCGCCAGCACAGCGGGCCAGTCACATTATCGGCAATCAGTCAAAGACAAAGCATTTCGCTCTCCTACTTAGAGCAGTTATACGGTAAATTACGCCGCCACGAGCTTGTGGACAGCGTTCGAGGTCCCGGTGGCGGTTACACCTTGGCTCGCCTGGCCCGTAACATCACTGTCGCAGACATCATTTTTGCGGTTGATGAGCCCATTGATGCCACCAACTGTGGTGGCAAAACGGATTGCTCAAGTGTGGATGGTCGACCAAGCGCCTGTATGACTCATGAGCTGTGGGCGGCATTGAATCGCACCATGGTCGATTTTTTAGACTCGGTCTCGTTGCAAGACTTGGTTGACCAGCAGCGTATGCGTCAATTGCAAGAAAATGGTCAGTCACGCACAGAAACATCAGTTAAGTTTCCAACCAGTATTGATCCGGCAGCTGATCCGTTTGCGCGAAAGGCCAGCGAGTCAGTGACGATTTAATTGGACGTTTGAAACGTAAGATTCAGGAGTAGCGGTTATGGCTGTTCAGCCCGTTTATTTGGATTATTCTTCCACCACGCCAGTTGACCCTCGCGTGGTCGACAAAATGGTGCCTTGGCTTTACGAGAATTACGGTAATCCCGCTTCCCGCAGCCATTCTTTTGGTTGGGCAGCAGAAGAAGCCGTTGAGCAAGCGCGAGCCGACGTGGCTTCGCTGGTGAATGCGGACCCCCGTGAAATCGTTTGGACCTCGGGTGCAACCGAGTCTAATAATCTGGCCATCAAAGGCGCGGCTCATTTTTATGCTGAGCGCGGCAAGCACGTGATTACAGTGAAGACTGAACACAAAGCTGTTTTGGACCCATGCCGTGAACTCGAACGCGAAGGCTATGAGGTCACTTACCTCGATGTGATGGAAAACGGGCTCGTCGATTTGGATGCACTCAAAGCCGCAATACGTCCAGACACCATCTTGATCTCTATCATGTTCGTGAACAACGAAATTGGTGTGATTCAAGACGTTGAAGCCATCGGTGAGTTGTGTCGTGAAAAAGGCATTATTTTTCACGTTGATGCGGCTCAAGCCACGGGTAAGGTTGCCATCGATCTTCAGCACCTAAAAGTCGACTTGATGTCTTTCTGTGCGCACAAGACTTACGGCCCTAAAGGTATTGGTGCACTTTACATCCGACGCAAGCCCCGAATCCGGATTGAGTCTCAAATGCATGGTGGCGGTCACGAACGTGGTTTCCGTTCAGGCACCTTGGCCACTCACCAGATTATTGGGATGGGTGAATCTTTTCGCTTGGCCAAACTAGAGATGGCCACTGAAAACGAGCGCATCCGCATGTTGCGGGATCGCCTGTGGCAGGGTGCTCAAGAAATTGAGGAAGTCTATTTGAATGGTGACTTTGAGAGACGAGTACCGCACAACCTTAACATTAGTTTCAATTATGTTGAGGGTGAGTCACTGATTATGGCGCTCAAAGAGCTGGCTGTCTCGAGCGGTTCGGCCTGCACCTCCGCAAGTCTTGAACCCTCTTATGTCTTGCGCGCCCTTGGTCGTAACGATGAGTTGGCACACAGCTCGATACGATTTACTTTGGGCCGCTTTACTACTGAAGCGGACATTGATTTTGCGGTTGGTTTGTTAAAGCAGCGGGTTGAAAAACTCCGTGACATGTCACCGCTGTGGGAAATGGCCAAAGACGGCATTGATCTTGAATCTGTCCAATGGGCCGCCCACTAACCGTTGAAATGCAGTTATCTGAAGGAGCAATACATCATGGCTTACAGTGAAAAAGTACTCGATCACTACGAAAATCCCCGCAACGTGGGTTCGTTTGAAAAGGGCGACGATCAAGTGGGCACCGGCATGGTCGGAGCGCCTGCCTGTGGAGACGTCATGAAGCTACAGATTCGTGTCAATGAGAATGGCATTATTGAAGACGCACGATTTAAGACCTACGGCTGTGGTTCAGCGATCGCTTCGAGCTCGTTGGTCACTGAGTGGGTCAAAGGCAAGACTCTGGACGAGGCGATGACGATTCGCAACACTCAGATCGCCAAAGAGTTGGCCTTACCGCCAGTCAAGATACACTGTTCCATTCTTGCCGAAGATGCCATTAAGGCGGCGGTCAAGGATTACAAGGACAAGCACGGCAGTTGAACGGGAGCCAGATATCATGGGTGTAACACTGACAACACAAGCAGCAGACCACATTGAAAAGTATCTCGAAAAGAGAGGCAAAGGCGTGGGTTTGCGCCTTGGTGTTCGAACCACAGGCTGCTCGGGCATGGCCTATAAGTTGGAATACGTTGATGATCCAATGTCAGAGGATCAAGTCTTTGAGAGTCACGGCGTTAAGGTCTTTATTGACCCCAAAAGCCTGGTTTATCTCGAGGGCACTGAGCTCGACTATGCTCGTGAGGGTTTAAACGAGGGGTTTAAGTTCAGTAACCCTAACGAGAAAGCCACGTGCGGTTGCGGCGAATCGTTTACGGTTTGACGATTTGACGCAAGCCAACTTTTTCGAGCTGTTTGGCTTGGCCCCGAGCTTTTCCATTGACGCATCAACGCTAGATGCGCAGTGGAAGGCGCGGGCAGCCCAAGTTCATCCCGATCGGTTTGTCAACGCCAGCCCACCCGAAAAGCGGGTAGCCATGCAGTGGAGCACTCAATTAAATGAGGCCTACCGCGTGTTGCGTGATCCTTTACAGCGCGCCAAATACTTGTGTGAGCTGGCCGGCCAAGATGTCACTGAGTCTGCCTCACGCACGCTCGGCATGGCATTTTTGAGCCAACAAATGGAATGGCGCGAGGCACTCGAAAACCTAGAAGCCGCTCACGATGAGGTCGGACTTGCCGCATTGTTGACACAAGTCGAAGGCGATCGGGCAAGGTGCCAAAAGCAAACGAGTCGATTGATCGAACAACAACATTGGCCTGATGCTCTGAAGAGCCTGAACGAGTGGATGTTCATTGAGAAATTTGTCAAAGAAGTACAGGTAGTCAAACGCGCGCAAGCAGCAACGGAATAGACCATATGGCATTGCTTCAGATTTCAGAGCCGGACGCAAGTCCCATTCCCCATCAACGCAAAGTTGCGGTTGGAATCGATTTGGGTACGACTCATTCATTGGTTGCTGCTGTACGCCATAGTGTGGCTGAGGTGTTGCCTGATGCGCAAGGTCGCGCCTTGATGCCTTCAGCCGTTTACTATCACTCGGCAGATGAGGTGGTTGTTGGTCACGATGCACTCGCGATGCAGGAATCTAAGCCACTAGACACCTTGGTGTCGATCAAACGTCTCATGGGTAAATCTCGCGCTGACGCATTGATAACGGGTATGCCCTACCATTTTGAAGACATGGGTAATAGTGTGGCCATTGCCACAGAAAATGCGACAGTGACGCCTGTCAAAGTAGCGGCACAAATTTTGTTGTCCTTGCGCAAAAGAGCACAAGAAACGCTCGGTGATGACTTAGTCGGAGCTGTGATTACTGTGCCCGCTTACTTCGATGATGCCCAGCGCCAAGCCACAAGGGATGCGGCTCGATTGGCTGGATTGAATGTATTGCGTCTGCTCAATGAACCGACAGCGGCAGCCATCGCTTACGGCTTAGACAATTCCTCTGAGGGTGTCTACGCGGTATATGACCTAGGTGGTGGCACCTTTGACCTATCATTGCTGCGTTTAACCCAGGGGGTCTTTGAGGTTGTCGCAACGGGCGGGGATACCGCGCTCGGTGGCGATGATTTCGACGCGGCTATTGTGCAAACGATTTGTCAGCAAGTGGGCCTCGATTTCTCTGGGCAGCCACAACAACAAAGACACTTGTTGATGGCGGCACGTCGGCTGCGTGAGCAGCTTTCTGCCAACGACCAAGCCAGTGTTCAAACCGGTCTAGACGGTGCGTTTGCCAGCATTAGCATGACGCGAGTCGAGTTTGAAGTCTTGGCGTCACCTTTGATCAAACGTAGTTTGTCCTGCGCGCAGCGTGCCCTTGATGATGCTGAGTTGTCTCTTGCTGAAGTGCAGGGCGTTGTGATGGTTGGTGGTGCCACGCGCATGCCCATTGTGCAGCAGATGGTCAGGCAATTTTTTGGCCGTGAGCCGCTGGTTAATCTGAATCCAGACGAAGTGGTCGCTATTGGCGCTGCGTTGCAAGCCAACTTGTTGGCCGGTAACCGGCATCCGGGGGAAGACTGGCTTTTGCTGGACGTTACGCCACTGTCGCTGGGGTTGGAAACAATGGGTGGCTTGGTTGAGACGATCATTCCCCGTAACAGCACGATTCCTGTGGCTCGTGGACAAGAGTTCACCACGTATCGTGATGGTCAAACGGCCTTGGCTATTCACGTGGTGCAAGGCGAACGCGATCTTGTGAGTGAGTGCCGCTCGTTGGCACGCTTTGAGTTGCGTGGCATTCCCCCCATGGTCGCTGGTGCCGCACGCATTCGCGTGACGTTTCAAGTCGATGCCGACGGGTTGTTGAATGTCAGTGCGCAAGAGCAAGCCAGCGGCACGCAGGCTGAAGTGACGGTCAAACCCTCGCACGGTTTAACTGACGAGCAGATCACCAAAATGTTGCAAGACAGTGTGGCTGGTGCCGATGAAGACGCCAAGCTCAGAATGTTGCGCGAAGAGCAAGTGCAAGCCTCGCAGTTGCTCGAGTCGATCACAGCCGCATTGGCACAGGACTCTAATCTCTTGAATGCCGATGAGCTGTTACAGATTGAGGCCCAAATGTCGAATTTGCAAGCGCAGCTTGAGACGAAATCGGTTGAGGTCCTTCGCGCTGCTGTCAAAACATTGTCAGCATGTACTGATGATTTTGCTGCGCGTCGAATGGACCGCAGCATCCGTCAGGCACTCACTGGCCGCAGCCTTAACGAAATCTAATGCTATTTTTGAATGTTGACACCAATCCACCATGCCCAAATTAACCGTATTACCTCACCCCGACCTTTGTCCTGAGGGTAAAGTCATCGAGAACGTTGCCAGTGGCGAGTCCATTTGCCGCATTTTGCTTGATCACGACATTGAAATCGAACACGCCTGTGAGCTGTCTTGTGCTTGCACCACTTGCCACGTGATCATGCGTGATGGGTTTGAGACGCTGGCAGAAGCCACCGACGATGAAGAAGACTTGTTAGACCGCGCTTGGGGCTTGGCACCCACCTCACGCCTGTCTTGCCAAGCCAAAGTCGCTGACGCTGACCTCACGATCGAGATTCCCCGCTACACCATCAATCACGCCCGCGAACACCACTGACCCCATTGGTTGTCTGCCATTAGCCCCGATTCCCCTATACACTGCGTTTTTTAGTGCTTTCAGTGGAGCAACCCTCCATTTGTTGACACGGTTTACACAGAACAGACAAACAACAGGGGCGTCTAATGAGAAAAAATACCGTTAAAGCGCGTTTGGCGGCAGGCGAATCAATCGTCAATGGCTGGTTGGCCATACCCTCATCATTTTCTGCCGAAGTCGTCGGCATGGCTGGGTTTGATAGCGTCACTGTGGACTTGCAGCATGGCATGATCGGTTTTGATGCGGCTTTGCCCATGCTGCAGGCTTTATCAGCCACGCCAGCTGTTCCGATTGCCCGCGTGCCGGGCAATGATGGACCACAGATCATGCGTCTGCTCGACGCCGGTGCCTACGGCATTATTTGCCCCATGATCTCAACACCAGATGATGCCCGCCGCTTTGTGAGTGCTTGCCGTTACCCGCCAAGTGGTGATCGGTCGTTTGGCCCAGCGCGTGGTTTGTTGTATGGTGGCCCCGATTATTTTGTGCATGCCAACGACGAAATCTTGACCATCGGCATGATTGAGACCCAGGCGGGTTTGGATAATTTGGATGCGATTTTGTCAGTAGATGGTTTGGATGGTATTTATATCGGCCCCAATGATTTGAGTTTGGCGCTTGGACAAGCACCGAGTTCTGAGCCGACAGCCCAAGTGGTGATAGACGCCATTGCCCATATCTGTGAGCGAGTCCTTGCTCACAAAAAAATACCGGGTATTTTTTGTTCATCAGGGGCAGCAGCTTCAATGCGACTGTCGCAAGGTTTTAAGATGGTAACACCGGGTAATGAGGCGGGCTTGCTCAATCAAGCCTGCAAAGCTGCGATTGAGGCCATTAAGGGTGGTCAGGCGGGGGCCAAGCCTGCTGGCGCTTCGGGGTACTGATCAATGACACTGCGATTTTCAGCCAACTTGGGCATGATGTGGGCGCCGTTACCCCTGCTTGATCGCATATCAGCGGCGGCAGCGGCTGGCTTCAAAGCCATTGAGTTGCATTGGCCCTATGAGACACCAGCCCTGGCGGTTAAGACGGCCTGTGAGCAGCATCACATGCGATTGCTTTCGGTGAATACCCCCGTCGGGGATGCGAGTCGCGGTGACAGTGGATTGGCGGCTCAGCCGGGCAGGGAAGTGGCGTTTCGTGCTGCTTTTACAGAAAGTTTGCAATGGGCAATCGAAAGTCAGGCTGGCATGATTCACGTGTTGCCGGGCATGCTTCCCGTTGATGCTAAAGACCACAGTCAATCGCGTGATATTTTCCTAAAGAACCTCGAATGGGCCAGTAATCAAGCCCAAGCCCATGGCATCACCATCTTACTTGAGGCTTTGAATCCACGTGACAAACCGGGTTACTTTTATCGCTATCAAGCGCAATCCAACGAAATCCGTCAAGCGGTGGGGCGTGACAATATCAAGCTGATGTTTGACGTCTATCACGTTGGGGTGTCTGAGGGTGATATTTTGATGAAGCTTGAGCAATACCTACCACATATCGGTCATATTCAGATTGCTTCAGTTCCAATGCGAGCCGAGCCAGACGAAGGCGAAGTGCGCTACGAGGCGGTTTTTAAGCGACTCGAAGCGCTTGGCTACAGCGGTTGGATTGGCTGCGAGTACATGCCACGGGGCGATGCCACCAAGGGCTTGCAATGGTTGCCATCAATGGGTTTGACACTTTAAGTTAATGAGGCTTACTCGGTCAAAGAAAAAAAACCAGATGCCGACCAAAAGCATCTGGTTTTTTTTGAATGTTGCTGATCAGTCTTCGCGTCTGAGGTGAGGGAAGAGAATCACATCACGAATACTGGCACTGTCTGTCAACAACATGATGAGCCGGTCAATCCCGATGCCGCAACCACCAGCGGGCGGCATGCCGTATTCCAAGGCGCGGATGTAGTCATCATCAAAGAACATGGCCTCCTCGTCGCCGGCGTCTTTGGCGGCGACTTGGGCATGGAATCGGGCGGCTTGATCTTCAGGGTCGTTTAATTCTGAGAAGCCGTTGGCCAGTTCACGGCCTGCGATGAACAACTCAAAACGCTCGGTGACCCCAGGGCGGGAATCGGATTCGCGCGCCAGTGGTGAGGTTTCAACGGGATAGTCGATGATGTAAGTTGGCTCCCAAAGCTTGTGCTCAGCGACTTCTTCAAACAACGCCAGTTGTAAGCCTCCCAATTTTGCATGCACAAAATTAGGCACATTCAAATTCACACCGAGCTTGGTTAAGGCTGCTCTCAGAAACGCAACATCGTTTAATTGCTCGGCCTGATAGTGTGGGGCATGGGCCAGAATCGCCTCGCAAATGGTCAAGCGGGCGAAGGGTCGACTCAAATCAAGCGAGCGTTCTTGATAGGTGAGTAATGCACTGCCATTGGTGACTTCGGCCACTCGGCGAATGACCGTCTCGGTAAAGTCCATCAGCCACTGATAGTCGGTGTAAGCGGCGTAGAACTCCATCATGGTGAATTCAGGATTGTGGCGCGGGCTCACGCCTTCGTTGCGGAAGTTACGATTGATTTCAAAGACGCGTTCAAAGCCGCCAACGATCAAGCGTTTGAGATAGAGTTCGGGCGCGATGCGTAAAAACATCGGCATGTCTAAAGCATTGTGGTGCGTGGTAAATGGTCTAGCAGTGGCACCGCCCGGTATGGCTTGCAGCATCGGGGTTTCAACTTCGAGAAATTCGTGTTCAACCATGATCTCGCGCATGGTTGAGATAGCTTTGCTGCGTCGCTCAAAGGTCTGTCGGGTGTGCTCAGTCACTATCAAATCAACGTAACGCTGGCGGTAACGCAACTCTTGGTCTGCCATGCCGTGAAACTTGTCTGGCATTGGGCGCAACGATTTGGCCAAAACTCGGACTTGGCTGGCGTGAACCGATAGCTCGCCTTTGTTGGTTTTGAATACCGTGCCTTGAACACCTATGATGTCGCCCAAATCCCAGTGCTTGAAGGCCTCGTAGACCTCTTCGCCGAGCATGCCTTTGTCAAGGTAGATTTGAATCCGGCCAGTGGCGTCTTGCAGGGTCGCAAAACTCGCCTTGCCCATGACCCGCTTTAGCATCATTCGGCCAGCGACGACCGCGGTGTGGTTTTCTTGTTCAAGCTGCTCTTTGGTGCTGTCATCGTGCAGAAAGTGCAGCACGGCCGCGCGATGCGTTGGCTTGAAGTCATTGGGATAAGCGACACCTTGCTCTCGTAGATGCGCAAGCTTAAGCCGACGCTCGGCAATCAGGTGGTTTTCATCGTGTGCAGGGGTTTGGTTGTCTGTGTCAGTCATGATTAGAAAGTATGGTTACGCACATCATCGATGACGGTCCGGCCGTAGTCATCACGTTGCAAAATGGCCAATAAGCGCCGGGCTGTTTCTGGCGCTTGCGCCAAAACGCCTTGGGCTTTCATGTCCTCAAATCGTTGTCGGTTGGGAAACTTATCCAGTGGTGTGGTGCGAATCGTTTCTTGCATGGGTGTGTCAATAACGCCAGGTGCCATTGAGCTGATTCGGGTGTTGGCGTGTTTCTCAACATCAACCACTTCGGCGTAGCGATCCATGGCCGCTTTGGTGGCGCAATACACATCCCAACCGTGGGTGCCATTGCGACCTGCGCCTGAAGAAATCAGCATGATGCGTCGGTCTGGCGCACCCTCGGTGGCTTGCAAGAAGTGGGCATTCAAAAAAATGGGCGCCGTGATGTTGACGTTAAACGCCATGTTGATGGCTTCCCAGTCGGTTTGTCGATCAGCGGGCGCCACAGGGTGCACTAAGCCGGCGTTGTGAATAATCCGAACGGACGTAGGCTTTTGGGTGAGTGCTTGAGCGATGGCTTGGCGCATTTGCTGGGCGGCTGCTTCAAGCGCTTGGCCGTCACCCAAGTCAACAGCGATTTGAGTCAGACGGGTTTGACCCTTTGAGGCCGCCTCGGTCAGTGCTGGCATAACCAAGCGGCTTAACGTGATGAGGCTGCCGGCTTGTGCCGCTAATTGTGTCGCCATGGCCAGTCCCAAACCCTTGGTGCAACCGGTCAAGACCGTGACGGTGTTCTCATGAGTGCTCAAGGCTAATCTCCAATTTTTTTATAGCCCGTGCTTCAGGCTGGCTTGGATGAAAGGGTCAAGATCGCCATCAAGCACTTTTTGCGTGTTGGATATTTCAACCGACGTGCGTAAGTCCTTGATGCGGCTTTGATCGAGCACGTAAGAGCGAATCTGATGGCCCCAGCCGACATCGGTTTTGGCGTCTTCCATCTTTTGTTGCTCGGCCATGCGCTGTCGCATTTCTAGTTCGTACAGCTTGGAGCGCAGCATATCCATGGCCTCAGCCCGGTTTCGATGTTGAGATCGATCGTTTTGACATTGCACCACAATGCCCGAGGGCAAATGGGTCAAACGCACCGCTGAATCGGTTTTGTTGATGTGCTGACCGCCAGCACCGCTCGCGCGGTAGGTGTCAACGCGCAAGTCAGCGGGATTGACTTCAATTTCGATCGACTCATCGACTTGCGGGTAAACAAAGACGCTGGCAAACGAGGTGTGACGACCACCGGCTGAGTCGAATGGGCTTTTTCTCACCAAGCGATGCACGCCGGTCTCGGTGCGAAGGTGCCCAAAGGCGTATTCACCTTCAACTTTGATGGTGGCCGATTTGATACCAGCGACATCACCCTCAGACTCTTCAAGCACTTCGACTTTGAAATCTTTGCGTTCGCAATAGCGCAAGTATTGGCGAAGCAGCATCGAGGCCCAGTCTTGCGCCTCGGTACCGCCGGCGCCAGATTGGATATCAATAAAGCAATTTAAGGGGTCGGCTGGATTTGAGAACATTCGACGGAATTCGAGTCCTTCGATGGTGTGCTGATAACCATCGGCGTCTTGTGCAATGGCCCCTAGGGTTTCATCGTCATCGTCTGCGCTAGCCAGCTCAAATAGCTCAAGTGAATCACCAATGGATTGCGCCAACAACTCAAGGGTCTGAACCACGTTTTCTAGGCTCTTTTTTTCACGCCCAAGTGCTTGGGCGTGGGCTTGGTCATTCCAAATCTTGGGGTCTTCTAACTCAGCGTTAACAACCTCTAGGCGAGCGGCTTTGACCTCGTAGTCAAAGATACCCCCGAGCGGCGAGTTCGCGGGCCTTGTAGTCAGCCAAACGGGCTGAAAGGGCATTTAACAGTTCTGCTTCCATGATGCTTTGTTCACTTGCTTGAGTCTCGAAGTCCCTAGTTTAGCCCAGTGCACGATAGGGTTAGGCAGGTAGGGCCGTTTCGATGACAAGTTGCAGGGTCACCACCGAGCGCCAAGTGTTTGAAGTGGGGCGATAGACCGCTTTTATCCGCCCTGGCACAAGCGTGTCGTGGTTAAACCAGATGGCCTCAAACCGCTGCCGATCGCGCGTCAGGGACATTTTGAGGTGTTTTTCAGCAACCAATCGTTGGTCTTGGACGTCAAACTCATCCAGAAACAGTGGCGCGGGAAACCCGGCGCCCCAGACCTGTTGTTGCAACAGGTTCGCGACTTGGACGTTGGCATAGCCCGATTCCAGTGAGCCGTCGGTTTCAATCAAAGGGTCAAAGTGCTGGCGACCAGTCAGTTCAATCACCGCCTGGCTAAGCGCGCTGGCAAATTCAGCCATGCCATCACTATTAAGTGTTAGGCCTGCCGCCATGGCGTGCCCACCAAACTTCAGAATTAAGCCGGGATGTCGCTTTGAGACCAAGTCTAAGACATCTCTCAAATGGACATCGGGAATGGATCGCCCTGAGCCTCGCCAATGGCCGTCACCGCCCGGCGCAAAGGCAATCACTGGTCGGTAATACTTCTCTTTCAAGCGTGAGGCCACCAAGCCAACCACCCCCTGATGCCAGTCGGGGTGGTGCACGCAAATTGCAGCAGACTGCGCATCAGTGGCCAAGTCTTCGATGTCTTGAACCACGGCCAGCGCTTGCTCGCGCATGGTGGTTTCGATGTGACGCCTTTCCTGATTGATGCGATCAAGCTCACGCGCCAAGCCCAGTGCGTGTTGGTCGTCATCGGTAATTAAGCACTCGATACCCAAACGCATGTCGGTTAGTCGACCCGCCGCATTGATTCTAGGCCCTAAAGTAAAACCCAAGTCAAAGGCGCTGGCCTGATGGGTGTCGCGACCGCTGACGGCGAACAAAGCCCTGAGCCCGGCTTGGGCCTGGCCCTGTTGTATCCGCTGTAAGCCCCGAGTAACCAACAGGCGGTTGTTGTGATCGAGTTTCACCACGTCAGCGACCGTGCCCAGGGCTACCAGATCGACCAAGCTGTCTAGGCGCGGTTGTTGACCGTCTTTAAAGTGACCACGGCTGCGCAGCTCTGCGCGCACGGCCAGCAAGACGTAAAAGATCACACCCACACCGGCCAAGTTCTTTGACGGAAACCCGCAACCATCTTGGTTGGGGTTCACAATGGCGAGCGCATCAGGGAGTTGGTCACCCGGCAGGTGGTGATCGGTCACCACCACGTCAATACCCAAAGCTTTGGCAGCGGCGACCCCGTCGACACTGGCAATCCCATTGTCCACAGTAATTAATAAGTCTGGTTTGCCCGCTGCGTGATTGGCGGCGAGCGTGACCACCTCGGGAGACAAGCCATAGCCTGTCTCGAAACGGTTTGGCACCAAAAAATCGACGATAGCACCCATGGCGCGCAGGCCACGAATACCAACCGCACAGGCGGTCGCACCGTCGCAGTCGTAATCGGCCACAATCAGCAGTCGTTTTTGCTGTCCGATGGCATCGGCCAAAACCGCGGCCGCTTCATCAATGTGGCTTAACAACTTAGGCGCTAATAAACCATCCCAATCAGTCGATAGTTCTTGATTGGATTTCACGCCTCGAGCCGATAGAATCCGAGCCAACAGCGGATGCACGCCTTCTGCCACCAAGCCATTGGTTTCGGAAATCGGCACAGGGCGCACCGTCAAAAGGGGGACTTGGGTCATGATTGATTCCACCATGTGGTCCAGGGCTTGGGTTTGCCAACCCCAATCACTGCCTGCCACCATTTTTTGGGTGCCACTCGCAAACTCACCGTGCGATCTGTGCCGAGCAGGATCACTTCAGCGGCAGGGTCTGCGGACAGTAAAGTCGACTGTAGCGCCTGCCAGGATTCAACCCATTGGTGCCAATCCCCATCACGCGCCGCTTGCGTGAGTTCGTCACACCATGTTGTCGGGGAGTGTGAAGCAGGTTGCCAACCCATGCCACCACCATAGAGCCAAACGCCATTGATGGGGGCCTGGCCGCGTGCTGAGCGTGCTTCGTTCACGGGATGTTCGTGCCACGTCATTTGCAACTCATTGAGCAAACGCCGCCAAGGCTGCCATAAGGGACCGGTGGGCCACCAATCGCCAATATCTTGGCCATTTAATGCCATTGGACTGATGCTTTTCTCGGGGTTTGGCAGTGGCCCATCTAGGCGAGCCCGACCGGTGCTCAAAGGTTCAAGCGTAAAACCCGCTGTAGCGTCATCGAAAAGCGGCAGGGCTACCTGCCACAGTGCCTTTGATTCTTCGGCGCTGATATCCAAGTCAGGCAGCGCAACCAGTGCAGCACGATCTTGACCGATCACGGTGCTACACATGTCGATCAACCAAACGCGCTGATTGGTGTCGGTAACGCCTGCCAAGTAAGGACCGAGTGCTGCACCGATGGGTAAATCAGAATTTGAAGGGTATTTCGCCAGTCTCAGTTCGAGACCTTCGCTTGGGGTGCAGCCGTGCACGCGCCAAGGCCATTCGAACACGGTTGCGATGCGCGTCGCAAACCATTGCGCGAGCCACGGGTGCCGGCGTTCTAATGCTGTGGCCAAAGAAGGCGCGTAACCCTCTGGTGGTAGCGCATTTTTGATGGCAATTATCATGATGCCATTGTAGCGGTCAGTGGGTGTATGCCGAGCTTTTGCCACAAACATTGGCTTGGCAATGCCATAATAAGCTCGAACCTGATAATTACCCTCCTTGCGGGCATCGACGCGGGTTCATTTCAAAGGCACGGATTAGAGATTTGATGAAATATTTTTTTGAGTGGTGGGTTGGCGCTCGCTACGCCGGTTTGACTCGACGAGGTGCGGCTGGGTCGGGACGAGACAAGTTCGTTTCGTTTGTGGCCGCCATGTCGATGGTAGGCATTGCTTTGGGCGTGGCAGCACTGATTGTGGTGCTGTCAGTCATGAACGGTTTTCAGCGCGATGTCAGGGACAGGATGCTGTCAGTTTTGCCGCACATCGAGTTATTTGTGCCCAGCGAAACCCCAGAGGGGGTGCTCGAACGTTTCGATGAGCTATCGAATTTGGCTAAGACCAATGATCATGTGATTGGGTCGGCGCCCTTTGTGGCAGCCCCTGCCATTGTCATGCGCGGACAAAACTTGCGTGGGGTTCAGTTGCGAGGCGTTGAACCCGCGCTTGAAGACGATGTGTCAAATTTGAGTGGCCAAATGGTGCAGGGCAATCTGTCAGCACTAGTGCCCGGTGGCTTTGGGTTGGTAATTGGTGACACCTTGGCCAATTTGCTCAATACTTCCATCGGACAGACTGTGATGGTGCTCGCCCCACAGGGCAGTGTGAGTCCTGCCGGCTTTACGCCGCGCATGCGTCAGTTCACGGTGGTTGGTATTTATCGCTCCGGCCATTATGAATACGACAGCGCCTTGGTTTTTGCGCAAGCTCAAGATGCCGCCCGATTGTTCCGTGACACGGGTACGGCAGGCGTTCGATTACGTATCGCCGACATGCATGCCGCACCACGCGTGTCCAATGAACTTGGGGCCATCTTGCCGCGAGGGGTGCTATCAGCGGACTGGTCGCGTAATAACCGGACTTGGTTTGCTGCTGTTCAAACAGAAAAACGCATGATGTTTCTGATTTTGGCGTTGATTGTGGCCGTGGCGGCATTTAACCTGCTGTCCTCGCAAGTCATGGCCGTCAAAGACAAACAGTCAGACATTGCCATTTTGCGTAGCTTGGGCGCCACGCCAGGAAAAATTGCGCGGATTTTTCTGATTCAGGGCGCATTGATTGGCATCATCGGCACCGCATTAGGTGTCATTTTTGGCGCCTTAGTGGCCTACAACGTTGATGTGCTGGTGCCGGCCATCGAAAGGATGCTTGGGCTGCAGTTTTTGGCGCAAGAGATTTACTTTATTTCGAGTTTGCCAACCGACCCTCAAATCGCCGACATGGTGTTAATTGCTGTGACGTCCTTGGTGATGTCACTGCTTGCCACGCTTTATCCAAGTTGGCGAGCGTCAAGGCTTGAGCCTGCACAGGTGTTGCGATATGACTGATAGCGTACTGAAAGTTAAAGGCCTTTGTCGCCACTTCAATGATGGTGATCGACGTGTGGACGTTTTAAAGAACGTCGACTTGCAGGTCGTACGCGCTGAAACGCTGGCCATCGTTGGTTCGTCTGGTTCTGGTAAAAGCACTTTGCTGCATTGTCTGGGCCTGCTTGACCGGCCCGACGCCGGTGAAATCTTTATCCAAGATGTGGCGGTTTCTTCGCTTGGTGAAACGGCCCGCAGTGCATTGCGCAACAAACACTTGGGGTTTGTGTATCAGTTTCACCACTTGTTGGGTGAGTTTGACGCGCTTGATAACGTGGCCATGCCTTTGATTGTGCGTGGTCAATCGTTGGCCACTGCGCGCGCGCAAGCCGAACCCCTGTTGGATGCCATGGGTTTGGCTGCTCGAGCCTCACATTTTCCGGGGCAGCTATCGGGCGGCGAACGCCAGCGGGTGGCCCTAGCTCGCGCCTTGGTGACCAAACCGATCTGTGTCTTAGCCGATGAGCCAACGGGTAATCTTGATCGCGAAACCGCTCAACAGGTATTTGAGCTGATTGCCAATGTTCGTGACCAATTTGGCACGGCCTTGGTTTTGGTGACCCATGACTTAACGCTCGCGAGCAAAGCCGACCGACAACTCACCATGGTCGATGGCCACTTGGCGCCGCTTGGAACCAGCAACCCTCCTAATGACACCACCCGACAAATCAATGCTGGGCTTTAATGGCGTCCTCTCGCCGTTATTTGACACCCACTGTCATTTGGATGCGGGTGAGTTTGATTTAGACCGTGAGGCGGTTATCGCGCGTGCGCAGGCCGTGGGGCTTGGAGGTTTGCTGATTCCAGCTGTTCATCGGTCTAATTTTTCTGTGGTGCGCAACATGGCTCATGCCATGCCAATCGGGGCCTATGCGGTTGGCATTCATCCGCTTTTTGTGGCACGGTCTGAACGCGCAGATTTGAAAGTCTTGGCTGAGTTTTTAGAACAACATCGAGACGATCCACGCTTGGTCGCGGTGGGTGAAATTGGTTTGGATTTTTTTGTGGAATCGATTCGCGAGGGTGTCGCGCGCGAAGAGCAGATCCACTTTTATCGCGAGCAGTTGGCTTTGGCTCGGGCATTTGATTTGCCTGTTTTATTGCACGTGCGTCGCTCGCAAGACGAGTTGCTTAAATGGTTGCGCCGCATACCCCCTACAGGTGGTTTGGCGCACGCTTTCAATGGCAGTTTTCAGCAAGCCGAGCAATTTATCGACTTGGGTTTTGCCCTTGGCATGGGTGGTGCCTTAACGTTTACCCGTGCGCTTCAAATCAGACGCCTGGCCACAGAACAGTCACTGAGCAACCTGGTTCTTGAAACCGATGCGCCTGATATTGGGCCGTCATGGCTCACCAAAGGGCAGCGCAACGAGCCCGCTGAAGTCGCTCAGATCGCGGCCTGTCTCGCGCAATTACGCGGGGTTTCGGTCGACGTCGTGATCAATCAAACCGCGCAAGCCGCGTTCAACCGGCTACCCAAATTGGCCAAGATTTGGCCCCACCCCTCAGTTGTCATTTAGTCTCGTTCTGTCCTGAGCACTGAATCCACATTTTGTTTCATACGGCACATACGAATTGAATCGCTAGCCATTCGCAGGCAGTCTTGCAGACCCTTTCATGGATCTGTTTTGATATTGAGTCGCCATGCGAAATACCTTGTACCCCTTGGTTTGGGTGGGTGGCGTGATTCTCGTTCAACGCTTGCCTGAGTTACCCACTGCTGCATGGCGTTTGGCCATCGTTGGCTTGATCCTAATCCTTTGCCTAACGGCTTTGGCTTTGGGTTGGGGTTTGGCGCGAGGCTTATCTGCTTTCAGGCCCATTCTGCTTGCCTTGGCATTGCTTTTATTGGCTATTCTTTGGGCGAGTTGGCGTGCTGACGTGAGGCTCGCGCAAGCCTTGCACCCCGGTGAGGACAATAAAGTCACGAGAGTGACCGTAGTGTTGACGGCCTTGCCCGAACAAGTCGATGGTGGTGTGCGCTTTATCGGGCAGATTGACGCCAACCCAGGGCGATGGCCCGAGCGAGTGTTGGTGGACTGGCCAGGGGCATGTACCGGTGCGTGCACCAATGCATTAGAACCCGGTCAGCGTTGGCGCATGGCCTTGCGTTTTCGATCGCCTCACGGGCGGATGAATGCCCACGGATTCGACACGGCCGGTTGGTTATTTGAAAAAGGGGTGCTTGCCACAGCCACTGTTCGCGGTCAGCCTAAGCGTCTAGCCGATGCAAGCGCTTGGGACCCCAGGTTTTGGGTGGTGCGTGTTCGCAGTCACATTCGTGCGCGAATGTTGCGCCTACTAAAAGATCAGCCTGAGGCCCCGGTCATGATTGCCCTAGCCATCGGTGATCAACAAGGGGTGTCAGCTGACGATTGGAAAGTTTTTAACACCACGGGCATCACCCATTTGGTCTCGATCAGTGGATCACATGTGACGCTGATCGCTGCGCTAGGTGCCGGTCTGGTGGTGGCTTTGTATCGGCGTTTGAGTTGGCGATCGCGGCAATTCAGTGAGTCGTGGCCGACACGGTTGGTGTTTGTTTGGTCAGCCGTCGTGGTGGCTTTTTTGTATTGTCTTTTGGCGGGTTGGGGAGTGCCGGCGCAGCGAACATTTTTTATGTTGGTCTGTGCGGCCATTGGCTTCAGTGGCCGCTTGCCGCTCAGTGGCTATCAGGCGGTTGCCTGGGCAGCGGCAATCATGACAGTACTTGATCCTTGGTCGGTGTTATCCACCGGGTTCTGGTTGTCCTTTGCAGCCGTGAGCACTTTGATTGTGATTGCCGAACAAGCCCCGCAATGGCGCCTTGTGGAAAATTCCCGTTGGCAACGGTTGGGTCGAGTGGCGGTGACAGCGGCTCATTTGCAGTGGGTCATGACCATTGGCACAACACCAATATTGGCTTACTTGTTTCATCAAGTGTCATTTTCATCCATGCCGGCCAATGCGTGGGCTATTCCTTGGATTACATTTGTGGCGACGCCTTTGGCGCTGATCCTGTCAGCGTCGTGCCTTTTGCCGCTGCCCGATGTTTGGCTATCACCCTTGGCATGGTTGGCCCACGAAAGTCTTTATTGGTCGTTGCGTCCGGTGCGTTGGCTGGCGGGTTTTGAGGTGATGGCCGTCGAAGTCAGTGCCATGCCGTTCATTTGGTTGGTTCTGGGTTTGCTTGGGGTGATGGCATCGGTCTGTCTGCCGCCCACGCGTTGGCGTGTGCTTGGTTACGGGGTGATGTTGGCGGGTTTGTTGTATCGACCATCAGCGCCGCCCGCGGGTGGTTGGCAGTTGACCGTGTTTGACGTCGGGCAGGGTGGTTCGGCTTTGCTGCAAACCAAAACCAAGACCCTGTTGTTTGACACGGGTTGGCGGTTTGGTGCTGTTGATGCCGTGCAGCGCGTGGTTTTGCCTGAACTGAAGGCTCTAGGCGTTACGAAGCTCGATCGAGTCGTTATTTCTCACCCGGACAACGATCACGTGGGCGGCTTAGAAACCCTGCAAGCACAACGCAAGGTGTTTGCATTGATTGGTTCAGGCGTGCCGCAAGCGACACCTTGTCGTAGCGATCAAGGCTGGACCGAGGATGGGGTTCGGTTTGAGTTTCTCTATCCGCTTGACGATTGTGCCCAACGGTCGTTGACAGGGACGTTACGCAATCGTTGTGGTTGTGTTTTGTTGATCACGGGTCGTTGGCATTCAGCCCTTCTGACGGGAGACATTGATGCGGTTGCTGAGAGCCAAATCATTGCTGCGCAGGCCAGTCGTGGGCCGATGGCAATTGATGTCATCAGCATGCCGCACCACGGCTCACGAACGGGTTCGAGTGAGCCGTTTGTAGCGTGGAGTCAAGCCAAACATGCTGTCGCGCAAGCGGGTCACCACAATCGGTTTGGTCATCCCCACCAATCGGTTATTGAACGTTGGCGAGCCTTGGGCACGCAGACCTGGGTTTCGGCGCATCACGGCGCCATGCAGTTCGACTCAATCGCCAAGACGTTGCAGGTGCGATCGGTGGCCAATCAAAGACGACGTTACTGGCACGGTCAGCACCCCCATTTGAGGGCTGATGCCCTAGAATGATGTTTTAGATCAGGGGGTTTTCCCATGACGGCTGCGCGCGTGAATTCAATGGCTTGTGTGAGTCCGACCGGTTTGCACCGCATGGCTTACTACGAGTGGGGTGATCCAGATAACCAAGACCTGGTGCTTTGCGTTCACGGCTTGACCCGCACGGGACGTGACTTCGATGCTTTGGCATCGCGATTGGCCAAGCGCTTCCGTGTGGTTTGTCCTGATGTGGTGGGCCGCGGGTTATCGGATTGGTTGTCTCAACCCTTGGGGTATGCCGTGCCGCAGTACACCGCTGATATGGTGGCTTTGCTGGCACGCCTTCAACCCAAAACCCTGCACTGGGTGGGCACCTCGATGGGTGGCTTGATTGCTTTGAGTTACGCCGCCTTGGTGGCGCAATCCAATCCGCGACTTAGGGCAACGCCACCGGCACGACTAAGCGCCAGCATTGCTGATCCTGTGGTGCCAATCTCGCGGTTGGTGCTAAATGACGTTGGACCAAAAATAGAACCCATGTCGTTGGCGCGTATTGGCCAGTATCTGGCTGAAGATTTACAGTTTGAGAGCTTTGAGGCATCTGTTCACTACATGAAACAAACAGCCGCCTCATTTGGGCCGCATACCGATGAGCAATGGGCCAGTCTCACGCGCCATTATTTTGTGCCACGTGATGGGCGATGGGTCAAACATTACGATCCTGGCATTGCGATGGCCTTTGCCACCGTTAGCCAAGAGCTCATGGCGCAAGGTGAGCAAATGCTATGGGGTGCTTACGCGTGTGTGAATGCGCCGACTTTGATTTTGCATGGAGCGCAATCTGATCTGCTTTCTGAAGCAACGGTAAAAACAATGCTCCAGGCCAACCCGCAGGCACGTGCGGTTGATTTTGCTGGCGTGGGTCATGCCCCCAGCTTAATTGTTGAAGATCAAATCCAAACGGTGGTTGAGTTTATTGATGCCAACTGAATCAAAAAAAATACAATCCCTGCAGCGCGCCGACCTGCATTGTCACTCAAACATATCAGACGGTGTGCTTGAGCCTGCGGATTTGGCTCGGCGCGCGAGCGCAAACGGGGTTGAGCTCTGGGCCTTGACCGATCATGATGAGGTTGCGGGTGTGGCGCTGGCCCGTCAAGTTGCTGAGTCGCTTAACTTGCCATTTCTGGCGGGTGTTGAAATATCAGTGACTTGGGCTGGTCGCACATTGCACGTGGTTGGGCTTGGTATTGATGACGCGCACCCTGCGCTTCTTAGTGGTTTGACCGCGATCAGGCAGCAGCGAATTGAGCGAGCCAAAGGCATGGGCCAACGTTTTAGCGACTTGGGGTATCCGGGCACCTATGAGGGTGCGTTACGTGTGGCTGGCAATCCAGGCTTAATCAGCCGCACACACTTTGCGCGTCACTTGGTTCAGACCGGTCAGTTTAGTCACATGCAAGCGGTGTTTGATCAATATCTCAAAGACGATGGTGCCGCTTTTGTGCCAACCATGTGGCCAACTTTGGAACAAGCCCTTGGTTGGATTCACGCCGCCAGTGGCGTGGCGGTGATTGCGCACCCGGGTCGTTATTGCTACACCGAGTTACAGTTTGAGGGGCTGTTCACAACATTTAAGGATCTTGGCGGCGAAGCCATTGAAGTCAACACGGGCAGCCACCATCCTGGGCAGTTTCAAACGTATGCTGATGTGGCCAAACATTACGGGTTTTTGGCTTCGACCGGCTCGGATTTTCATGGGCCCAAGGACAGTCGTTATGACCTTGGCGAGATACCGGTCTTGCATCAAGACCTAACCCCTGTTTGGCACGCCCCGGCGTTAGAAGCTCGATTGGCATGAGCACTGAAAAAAACTACCTGACTCGCCAAGGCTACGAAGCCATGCGCACGGAGCTCGCGCAGTTGATCAAAGTTGAGCGACCTTCGGTGGTTCAAATCGTTTCCTGGGCGGCGTCTAACGGTGATCGATCAGAAAACGGTGACTACATTTATGGCAAAAAACGCTTACGAGAAATCGATCGGCGCATGCGGTTTTTAACCAAACGGTTGGAAGTCGCTCACGTTGTGGACCCAGCAGATCAAGCAGGCCAAGATCAGGTGTTTTTTGGGGCGACAGTGCATTACATCGATCAGACAGGACAAACGGTACGTATCAAGATCGTTGGTGTTGACGAAGTCGATCCCCTTAATGGTCATATCAGTTGGGTTTCACCCGTGGCGCGTGCCCTTTTAAAGTCTCGTGAAGGCGATACTGTCACTTTAGAAAGCCCCACCGGCCTGCAGACGCTCGATATTATTGCAGTCAGTTACGTCGATAGTGAGTTGGCTTAATGCAAAACCAATCAATCGCGCCAGTTTTCGTTCGCCAAGATCGCTGCATACCCTTGGCGGCAATCAGGCCATCGAAACGTGAAGCCGCTGTCGCACAGTTTTTGATTCGAAAGGCGCTTTTTACCCATCATCGACGACGGTGGTCCTTCTCTGGGCGAAGGTGCCCCAATGGCTGCAGCCAAATCTCCGTAAAGCGTCTTAAGTGGCACGGGCGTGCTGTCAGTGCCGATGTAAGTGCCCGTTAAGTTTTTACGCTTAAGCAGGTGAATGACCGCCAAGGCGGCATCGGTGACATGAATGCGGTTGGCCCAGTACGCATCAGAGGCGGGCACCGAGGTCGCACCTGCGAGCAATTGTTTGAGTAAAAACACGCGGTTTGGCCCATAGATGCCGGACAACCGCAAAATCAAGGGGTCTGACCATTGCTTGGTGAGTTCACGCTCGGCCTCAAGCAGGACCCGACCGTTAAAACCGCTGGGTTCAGCGATACTGGTCTCGTTCAGCCATCCCGTTTGCTCGGCCCCGTAGACAGCCGTCGACGATACGAATAACACGCGAGCCTGAGCGTTGCCCGTGTCTTTGAGGGCTTGTAGAAGATTTTTTAGGCCTTTGACGTAGGTTTCTCGATAGCTGACCTCGTCGCGTTGGTCTGGTGTGGCACAAAACACCACATGGTTGATGTCTGCTGGTAACTGACGCAGGGACTCCCGGTTCGATAAGTCGGCTTTCAGCCAACGCAAATTGGATGAATTATTTTTGGCATCACTGGGTTCTGGTTTGGGGATATGGCGTCTGAGGGCTAGGACAGTCTCGCCAGCCAGATCAGGATCGGCTTGCATGTTGTCAGCCATTTCACGCCCCAAATCACCAAATCCTGCAATCAACCAAGTCATGTTTAGAGCCCCTCGGGCAAAAAGAATCTCGTACGCAGTGTGGGCAGTCCAACGCGCTCTAAGATGGCTTGCAGCTTTTGGGCAGCCATGGCCTGCGGCTTGCCTTTGCGCTGGGCAATAATCAGTTCGTTTTTAAGGGAATGCTCCCAACCCACCAGTTCGGTCACCGTCACTTGGTAGCCATGCGCTTCGAGCTGAAGGCAGCGCAAGGTATTGGTCAAATGACTACCGAATTCGCGCGTATGCAGCGGCCGGCGCCAGAGCTCAGTCATCGGGTCAGGATCGTAAGGTTTTTTCTGTTGGCGCAAACTGGCCGCCACTTCGGCTTGGCAGCAGGGCACGAGAACCACGGACTGGGCTTGGCGCTTGAGCGCAAAACGAATAGCGTCATCGGTCGCGGTGTCGCAAGCATGAAGGGCCGTCACCATGTCCACAACCGTTGGTAGTTCATCGCTTGTGCATGCCGCTTCAGCATCCATGGTCAAGAAACGCATCTGCGAGAAACCTGCCAGCTCGGCCAATTGCTGCGAGCGATCGACCAATTCACGACGCCGCTCGATACCGATCACTTGGGCGTTGGGGGCTTTGTCTTTGATGAACAAGTCCATCAAGATGAAACCCAGATATGACTTCCCAGCGCCGTGATCCACTAAGGTGAATTCGGGGTTCTTTTGGCTTAGCGCTTCAAGTGCAGGTTCAATCAAGCGAAACAGGTGATAGACCTGTTTAAGCTTGCGCCGGCTGTCTTGGTTCATCTGACCCTCGCGGGTCAGGATGTGCAGCGCTTTGAGCAGTTCAACCGATTGGCCGGGCAGAAGGGTTGCGGTCGTGTCTGGTGTTTGCATGCCATCATTTTAACGGTCAACGACCGGTTCAACTAAAAGCCAGTGGGCAGCGCAAGCGTTTGCGTGTTGGCTGGGTATGTCCGCCAAGGTTCATTGGGGTCACCGGTCAGCGCCATCCAGACCCCATCGCCACTGCTTACAAAAGTGTTATTTAAGCCACTTATCACCACTTGGTGGCTTACCATGACATATGGCCCACCTTTGGGATCAAGTTCACGTATAAAAGTCTGGAGCTCAGCGATTTGAGCTGGCCCCTCGCTTGGGTTTTGGAAAAAAGAGTTTAAAGCTGGCAAGGGTGTCACTTCGCCCACGTTCATCAGTTGAGCCGTTTCTGTTGAGCGGCACCATTGGCTGGACCAGACCTGGGTGGGCACGATGCCAAGCGATTTCAACTGGGCACCAATCTGGCGCGATTGCTCGCGGCCCTGGTCACTGAGGTTGCGCTGTGTGCGGCAATCGTTGACATCGAAATGGGCGGGGTCACCGCCCCCGGGTGCAATGGCATGTCTGAGGTGCAAGATGAGCGAGGCTTTGTCTTGGGATTGAGCCGCGCTTATGTTGGGCCAAGCCAGTGCCAATGCGATGGCGGCAAGTGTCAACAAAATCACCCGTGGCACGCTCAGCGGCTGGATGAAAATCTGGTTATTTGAAGTCATAAGTCACATCCTACGGTCTCATCAATGGCTTGGTTTGCGTTTTAATCGCAATCGGATGGCGTGACTGCCACCCATGGCAAACGGTACACTTGTATTAGTGGTGTGTGTTTGAATATTGACACAACACAATCATTTGAGTTCACCGACAGGTACAAAACCATCTTAAAGCGAGTCACGCATGTCTGATGTTATCGCCTTGGTCTTTGATTTTGATGACACGTTGGCACCAGATAGCACTTCTGGTCTTTTGGCGCATCTTGGAGTCGACACCTCTGCATTTTGGGCCAACCGGGTTGACCCCTTGCTCTCGTCGAATTGGGATCCAGTGCCGGCCTACTTGTACGCCATGATTGAGTTGTCTAAGTCACAACAAAACGGCTTGATCACAAAATCCGTGTTGAACGAATGGGGTAAGCAGTTACCGTTGCATTCGGGCGTGCCAACGCTGTTTGAGCGGCTTCGTGCGGTGGTTCGTGACGTGCATCCACAGACACAGCTGGAGTTTTATCTCATATCGAGCGGTATCGGTGATGTGGTTCGATACACCCCCATCGCGCATGAGTTTTCACAAATTTGGGCTTCAGAGTTTGTATATGGCGACGATGGCGGCATTGCGTTTGCCCGTCGGATTGTGAGCTTCACCGACAAAACACGGTATTTGTTTCACATTCAGAAAGGGATTATTGGCCCGTCTTATGAAGGCAAGCCGTTTGAGGTCAACCGCAAAATCCCTGAGGATCGCTTGCGGGTGCCTTTTGATCAAATGGTTTTTGTGGGTGATGGTTACACCGACATCCCTTGTTTTTCTTTGGTGCGTCAATCTGGTGGTATTGCTTTTGGCGTGTGGGACCCCAAGCACCGTGACAAGCGCAGTCGTGCCTGGGGATTTATCGAAGACGGTCGCGTTAATAATTTGAACCAGGCGCGTTACGACGAAGACGCTGAGCTATACCAATGGCTTGAAGAAGCGGTGATCAGTTTGGTTCGTCGTATCTCGGTTAAGTCCCGGATGTATCGTGGATGATGCTTTTTACATGCGCTTAGCGTTGGCGCAGGCTGCTCGCGCTCAGGCTAAAAACGAAGTGCCCGTCGGCGCCGTGGTGGTGAGCGCCGAGGGTGAACTCATCGGTCAAGGCGCGAATGCTGTCATCGGCCTGTCTGACCCCACGGCACACGCCGAAGTCATGGCGCTAAGAGAAGCGGCCTCATATTTGGGTAACTATCGCTTGCCGGGCGCCTCGGTGTTTGTCACGCTTGAGCCCTGTGCCATGTGTTTGGGCGCCTTGTTTCATGCGCGGGTGTCAAGGATTGTGTATGGTGCTTCAGATCTTAAAACAGGCGCTTGTGGCGGCCGGGTTGATTTGAGCGAGCGCGGCACTTTGAATCACCACGCTCACATCGAAGGCGGGGTGTTGACGCAAGAATGTGGGCAAGTATTGAGCCAATTTTTTAAAGCACGGCGCGGGCATTACGATTCGAGTCCGGTTTGCGACCTAAGCTTTCCCGCGCGAACCTCAGACTGACCCATCAACACAAAAAAGATGCTCATCATCATGAAAGAAGCCAATACCGGATTGCATGCACCATTGACCAATCAACGGATTTATGTGATTGCGCCCTCAGGCCCAGTGGTGCCTACTGAGAAACTCGATACCGCTGTGGTCAATCTTCAAGCCTTGGGTTTTAAAACCAATTTGGACCGCGGTGCCAAGACCGTTAATGGACGTTTCGCTGGCACAGACCGACAGCGGCTCCAAGCGCTGACAAGAGCGCTTAAGCAACCAGCCGATATTGTCATGGCTGCGCGCGGGGGTTATGGCATGACTCGCTTGCTGCCCTCGATTGATTGGCATGCAGTGGCTGACAGTGGCAAGCTTTTTATTGGTCACAGTGATTTCACGGCTTTTAATTTGGCGTTGTTGGCGGCCACTGGTGCGGTGAGTTACACCGGACCAGTGGCCGCTGCTGACTTTGGTGTGGCCAATGTGAATGATTTGACGGCTGATTTGTTTGCTGAAACTATGCGTGGCGAGCTGGAGATCTTAAGTTTTGAGAGTGAACAAGCCGATGCTTTTGATGGGCGAGGGGTCTTGTGGGGCGGCAATTTGGCGATGTTAGTGAGCCTTTTGGGGACGCCATTTTTTCCAAAAATACGCGGTGGTCTGTTGTTTGTGGAAGATGTTAACGAACACCCTTATCGCGTTGAGCGCCTGTTGTTGCAGCTGGCACAGTCGGGTGTGTTGGGCCGGCAAAAAGCCTTGATCTTAGGGCATTTTACCGGCTACCGACTGGCGACGCATGATCAAGGCTTTGACATGCCTGATGTCATTGCACACATCAGAAAAACCGTTGGCATCCCGGTGATCCCGGGATTGCCTTACGGTCACACTGCTGTGAAAGCCACTTTGCCCATTGGCGCCAAAGTTGGGTTGGCCACTGAGCAAGGCATGGCTCACTTGGTTATTCACGAGCATTAAGCGGGGCGGGCGCGGGCAGGCGTTTGTGAACCACAATACCGGAAAGCAACAGCAAGCCAATCAGGTTAGGAATCGCCATGAGTCCGTTGAAGACATCAGCGGCGGCCCACACCAAGTCTAGCGAAATTAAGGTCCCGAGCATGACAAATCCCGTGTAAATCACGCGATAGGGTACGACCGCTTTGTCGCCGAAGAGGTAAGCCGTGCACTTTTCACCGTAATAGGACCATCCCAAAATGGTCGAGTAAGCAAAAAATATCAAGCCGACCGTGACCACCCATGACCCCACGCCTGGCAGCATTGCTTCAAAACTGTTGGCGGTCAAGGCTGCACCTGTCATGCCTTGGGTGTACTGATTGCCCATGACCAAGATAATGCCGGTGACCGAGCAAACCACGATGGTATCCAGAAAGGTCCCTGTCATGGAAACCAGCGCTTGTTCTTCGGGGCGTTTGGTCTTGGCGGCTGCCGCGACGATTGGCGCTGTGCCGATACCCGCTTCATTAGAAAACACCCCACGAGCCACGCCATAGCGAATCGCCAGACCAATGGCGCCACCGGCCACGGCCTGACCGCTAAAAGCATCACTGACGATCAGACTAACCGCTGGCCAAACCAAATCCCAATGCGTCAAGATAATGATCAACCCACCGATGACGTAAATGAGCGCCATAACGGGTACGATGACAGCGGCAACGCGCGCAATTCTGCGAATACCACCGAGCAGCACGAGTCCGGTCACAACGGTTAGGACAATACCGGTGATCCAACCCGGTAGGCCGACGGTGTTTTGAAGCGCTTGTGCCACTGAGTTTGATTGCACCGAGCTGCCCGTGCCCAGTGCTGCTAGGGCGCCACAAACGGCAAACATAATAGCCAAGCCTTTCAAACCCAGACCGTGTTCGATGTAATACATCGGCCCACCCGACATATTGCCGCGACTGTCACGCACACGGAAATAAACGGCCAAATAGGCCTCGGCGTATTTTGTGGCCATGCCCACTAAGGCGGATAGCCACATCCAAAAAACCGCACCAGGTCCACCGAGCACAACGGCTGTGGCCACACCGGCGATGTTACCGGTACCGATGGTGCCCGCCAAGGCGGTCATGAGTGCTTGGAAGGGTGAAATATCGCCTGGCGCATCGCTGGCTTTTTGTCGGGCAAATGCCAGTTTCAGCGCGCGCGGCAACAATCGAAATTGCAAGCCGCCCAAGCGAATGGTGTAGAAAACACCTGTCCCGACCAAAAGGACGAGCATCACAGGACCCCATACCCAACTGCTGATTAGATTGAACCAATCTGTTACTACTTGCATTGCGTCTCCTTAACTTTTTTTCTTGTCACATCGGTCGATGTGTGACTGCGGCATATTAAGAATCACTTTGTTCAAGTGGTGTCGGTTTTGTCCGACAATCCATGAAAGCCGTAATCTTTCAAGGTGTAACCAATGGCTTGACTATTCATGCAAGGGCGAAGCTCATCTGTAAAGCAGGGTGAGTGAGACCCAGGCCAAGACCAAGACCAAGACCAAGACGGCCAAGGTCTTACAATGGCGCCATGATTATTCTTGGCTATGAAAGTTCTTGTGACGAAACAGGCGTGGCGCTGGTGTGTACCGAGCGCGGGGTTTTATCGCACGTGTTGCACACCCAGGCCGCCATGCACGAAGCTTACGGCGGCGTGGTGCCTGAGTTGGCTTCACGTGATCACATCCGGCGAGTCATACCCTTGACCCGTCAGGTGTTGTCACAAGCTGGTCTTGAATTAAGCGCGGTCGATATGTTGGCTTACACCGCAGGTCCGGGGCTGGCGGGTGCGCTTTTGGTGGGCGCGGGTAGCGCACAGGCGATTGCTTGGTCGTTGGGCAAACCCGCTGTTGGGATTCACCACTTAGAGGGGCATCTGTTGTCGCCTCGCTTGGCTGATCCCAAACCTGATTTTCCATTTGTGGCACTTTTGGTGTCTGGCGGGCACACGCAGTTGATGCGAGTTGATGGGGTGGGGCAGTACGAACTGCTCGGTGAGACTTTGGATGATGCGGCGGGTGAGGCTTTTGATAAAACAGCCAAACTGCTTGGCTTGGGTTACCCCGGTGGGCCCGCCTTAGCGGCTTTGGCGCAGCAGGGCAATGAGCGGCGATTTGAGTTGCCGCGCCCATTGCTCAACCGCGCAGGCTTTGACTTTAGCTTCAGTGGCCTGAAAACGGCAGTGCTGCAGCAAGTGCAGCGTGCTGGTGGCCTTGAGCAGCTCGACGAACAAGCCCGAGCTGATTTGGCTGCGAGTACCCAAGCGGCGATCATTGACGTGTTGGTGGCAAAGTCGCTGGCCACGTTAAAAGGCACGGGTCTCAAACGATTGGTGGTGGCCGGTGGTGTAGGCGCCAACCAGCGGTTACGCGGTCGGTTAAAGCGTCAGGCGGCCTCAATGGGTGCAACTGTTTTCTTTCCCCCAGTGGCACTTTGTACCGATAACGGGGCCATGATTGCCTATGCCGCCGCCGAGCGAATCAATGCGGGGTTAGAAGACGTTGGTGACAAGCGCCACCGATTTGTCATTCGCCCGCGGTGGCCACTCTCTGAGATTGGCACTGCGATGTTGGAAGATCAGGACCTTTAGCAGTCCAGACAAAAAACTGTTTAAGTTGTTTTTTTGCCTATTTTGGGCTCTGTACCCGCGAGTATTCGGACAATATTGGCACGGTGCCGAGCCAGTAATAAGACACCAATCAAAATCAGCGCTCCTAGGATGGCTGGTTCAAATGGCCAAAGAACGCCAGCCAAAATAAGGTAATAAAACGGAGCAAAAACACCAGCCGCAACCGCAGCCAGTGATGACATTCTAAAAAAGAAGGCCACGATTAACCATGTTAGTAAGGTGGCTAGACCGAGTGCAGGCGCGAGTGCAAGCAGTACCCCAAACGCAGTGGCGACGCCCTTGCCCCCTTTAAAAGCCAGAAAGATGGGGAAAAGGTGACCTATAAAAACCCCCACGGCAGCGATGCAAACAAGTGTGGCAGAGGCGCCGAGATTGATGGTAAGCCAAACGGCCAACCATCCTTTAAAAGCATCGCCAAGTAAGGTCAACACCGCAGCGGTTTTATGACCGCTACGCAAAACGTTGGTTGCACCCGGGTTGCCTGAACCATACGAGCGCGGGTCTTGAAGGCCGTAAAGCTTACTGACGATTACCGCAAAAGAGACGGATCCCAAAAGATAGGCGGCAACAAAAAAAGCCACTGCGATTGTTGACGGGATGACTGTTGCGTTAAAAAATTCCATCATGCGAGAAACGACCTGTGAATTAAGGCATCAGTTTACTGGAGTGGCGGGCATGGTTTTGAGTTCGACGAAGGTACAATAAGATCAAAGCTTATTGTGGGCTTAAAACTGGTTAACTCATGAAAATACTCGTTTCCAATGACGATGGCTACAGCGCCGCTGGTATTGAAGCTTTGGCGCATGCGCTTCAGGGTATGGGCGAAATCACCGTCGTGGCCCCGGAGGTCAACCACAGTGGAGCCTCTAACTCATTGACTTTAAATCGGCCGCTGACGGTTCGGCAGGCAAAAAACGGTTTTTATGTGGTCAATGGAACGCCATCTGACTGTGTGCATGTTGCTTTGACTGGATTACTGGCATTTAAGCCTGACTTGGTGGTGTCGGGTATCAACAATGGCGCCAATATGGGCGACGACACCATTTATTCGGGTACTGTCGCAGCAGCCGTTGAGGGCCACCTATTTGGAATACCTGCCATTGCATTTTCTTTGACACAAAGGCGCTGGGAGTTTTTAGATGAGGCGGCCCTCGTGGCCCAAGCCGTGGTCAAGCGCTTTATGAATGATCCGCTGGCGGCTAAGGCCCTACTTAACGTCAATATCCCTGGTTTACCGGCGCACGAACATCGTGGGCCGAAGGTAACACGTCTGGGTAAGCGACATGCTTCTCAACCGGTGATTGCCACCACCAACCCGCACAACGAAACGGTTTACTGGATTGGCGCTGCGGGTGACGCGCAGGACGACTCGCCAGGCACCGATTTTCATGCGGTCAAGCATGGCTGGACGTCGGTGACGCCGTTGAGAATGGATTTGACGCACGAGCAGCAAATTGCTGTTGTGGGTCAATGGCTATCTGATTCCTCGGTTTTACACCCATGAAAAAAAAGGCGCTGTTCGCTTCAATGACGGACATTCGTCCGTCTAATAGCAACACGCGTATCATGCCGCCCGGACCGTCTGTTCGTGCGCCAGCAGCAAGTGCCGCACCTTTTTATGCCGATTATCCAGAAAACTTAGGCCTCACATCTGAGCGTCTGCGCTTGCGCATGGTCGATCGAGTGCGCAGCCAAGGGGTGACCGATGAGACTGTTTTAGCCGCACTGGCGTCTGTGCATCGACATTTGTTTGTCGATCAGGCGCTCGCGAGCCGGGCCTATGAGGATGCGGCGTTGCCCATTGGTCATGCACAAACCATTTCTCAGCCTTGGGTGGTTGCTCGGATGTTAGCGGCAGTATGCGAGTCGTCACCCAAACCCATTAAAGTGCTAGAGGTTGGCACCGGTTGTGGCTATCAAGCGGCGGTCATGTCAAAAGTTTTTGGGCAGGTTTATTCAATTGAGCGCGTCCGTCCGTTGTACGATACTGCCAAGGAACGGATGCGACAAATGGGTTGTCGTAATGTTCATCTGTTGTTTGGTGATGGTATGTTGGGTTGGGCAGCGCACGCGCCTTTTGACGCGATCGTTGTGGCAGCGGCTGGACTAAAGATACCCCAAGCGTTGCTCGAGCAACTGTCTGTGGGGGGGCGATTAATTGCCCCAGAAGGCCAAGCGCAGCAGCGATTGATGATGATGACACGTCAGTCGCCACAGCATTGGGTCAGACAAGAGCTAGAGGCCGTTCGATTTGTGCCTCTCAAACCCGGAGTACAAAGTTGATTGTTTTGGAGAGTCATATGTATGCACCCACAAGGCGCGAGATCACTGGTAAGTTGCGCTGGATCACGGTGATGTTGGTGGTTTTGATGGCTGGTTGTTCTGGTACTGGCATATTTGCACCTGTTTCCAACCTCAGTGATCTTGGGGTCGACGGCACCTATCGCATTCAGCCGGGTGATACCTTGTCTTCCATTTCCAGGGAAACAGGGGTCAGCGTTGAACGCTTGGCTTCTCTCAATAACATCAGCAATCCTAGCCTGATTAGAGTGGGCCAGCGTTTACGGCTAAACGCTGATGCACCTGAACAGGCCTCGGTCAGTGATTCAGGATCAAGCATGGCAGCAGCTCGTCAAGGTGAGGCAGATCCCGCGCCGAGGGCTGATGATTCGGTGACCCGAGCCAACGACGCCACAATATTGAATCTAGTCTGGCCAACAAAGGGCACTATCATTCAAAAATTCACTGTGCAAAACAAAGGCATTGATATCGCTGGTAATGTGGGTGAACCCGTACTGGCAGCAGCAGCCGGTAAAGTCGCTTACGCCGGTAACGGGGCCCGCGGATTTGGGAATTTGGTGATTTTGGATCACGACAATGGTTTTATTACCGCTTATGCGCACAACGAAAAGCTGTTAGTCAAGGCAGGGGATAGCGTTAAAAAGGGCACACAAGTCGCCACAATGGGTCAGTCCGACACAAGTTCACCTCGCTTGCATTTTGAGGTGCGGCGAAATGGCACACCGGTCGATCCCATGCGCTATCTGCCTGCTCAGCAATAATCGGACGACAGCATGACGCCGATACTGGTTTTTGATCTTGAAACGATTCCGGATGTTGTTGGTTTGCGCCAGACCAACGACTGGGGTGACCTAAGTGATCTCGAAGTGGTTGAAAGGGCATTGGCCGAGCGCCATGCCAAAACCGGTAACACCTTCTTGCCACATCACTTGCATAAGATTGCCGTGATTGGTTGCGCGTTTCGTGACGATAATGGTTTTCGAGTGAAATGTATTGGCCAAGCCGATGACCCGGAGCGCACGCTTATTCAAGGTTTTTTTAAAACAATTGATCACTACACGCCAACAATTGTCAGCTGGAATGGATCGGGTTTTGATCTGCCCGTTTTGCATTACCGCAGCCTTGTCCACGGCGTGGTTGCCACGCGGTATTGGGATAATGGCAGTGATGATCGTGATTTTAAATTTAACAACTACTTGAGCCGATACCACACGCGCCACACGGACTTGATGGATGTCTTGGCCAATTACAGTGGCCGCGGCAACGCGCCTTTGGATGATTTGGCCAAAATGTGCGGCTTTCCGGGCAAGCTTGGCATGGACGGCAGTAAAGTCTGGGAGGCTTGGCAGCAAGGTCACACTGACGAGGTTAGGGCTTATTGCGAAACAGACGTTGTCAACACGTGGTTGGTTTATTGTCGCTTTCAGCTGATCCGGGGCCTGCTCACGCAGGCGGCTTACGATCACGAAATAGCGTTGGTTCGAGCGCACCTTGAGAGCCTTGACGCTGAACATTGGCATGAGTACTTGGAAGCTTGGGGTCCTGTCTGAAAGTCAAACGTGTCAAACCAACCATTGAACTGACCATTGATTCCCTTGACCACGAAGCGCGTGGTGTGGGTCGCCTTGACGGTAAGGTCGTGTTTGTTGAGGGCGCGCTGCCCCATGAGTCAGTGACAGCCCAGATTTTAAAATCGAAAACGTCTTACGACACCGCGAAAGTGGTGTCTGTTGAGCGCGACTCGTGGATGCGCGTGGCACCACGTTGTCAATACTTTGGTGTCTGCGGTGGTTGCCTGATGCAGCACTTGGCCTCAGATGCCCAGGTTGCGGTTAAGCAACGTTTATTAGAAGATGCGTTTGGTCATTTGGCCGGTATCAAACCCGAGCAAGTGCTCGCACCCATACACGGACCGAGCTGGGGTTATCGCTATCGCGCTCGATTGACAGTTCGTTTGGTACCACCAAAGGGTGGCATTCTGGTTGGGTTTCACGAGCGGCGCAGCAGTTTCGTGGCCGACATGACGTCCTGTGAGGTGTTGCCACGTGCGGTCAGTGATCTGCTGAGCCCACTGCGCGAGATGATTGGACGCATGGGTTCGCCGACACGGTTTCCACAAATTGAGTTGGCTGTCGGCGATGCTGTGATCGCCTTGGTTTTGCGTCACTTGGATCCTTTGACCGAACTCGACAAAACGATTTTACGGGCTTTTGCGCAATCACACGGCGTGCAGTGGTGGTTGCAGTCCAAAGGGCCTGATACCGTTTGTTTGCTTGATGAGGAAGGCGCTGTGCCCCTGACTTATGCCTTGCCTGCCTTTGGCATTAGCATGCCTTTTCGTCCAACAGATTTCACGCAGGTTAATCACCAAATCAATCAAATCCTGGTGTCACGAGCGCTGTCATTGCTTGGCGCCACAGAAGCGGATCACGTGTTGGATCTCTTTTGTGGTTTGGGTAATTTCACGTTGCCGTTGGCACGAGGTTCGCAGCAGGTTCTTGGCGTCGAGGGTAGCCAAGCATTGGTTGATCGAGCGCATGCTGCGGCAAGTCACAACGGCGTTAGTAATGTGGCCTTTCAAACCAGTGACCTGTTTACTTTCACCATCGATAGCTACGCTGTTTTGATGGCCGCCTTGGACGGTCGTATTGATCGCGTGTTGGTTGATCCGCCAAGAGAGGGGGCGCTAGCCGTTTGTGAAGCATTGAGTCAACTTAAGGGCAAAAATCGTCCCAAGAGAATCGTGTACGTTTCTTGTAACCCAGCGACCTTGGCGCGTGATGCTGGCGTTTTAGAGCAGCATGGCGGCTATCGCCTTAAGCAGGCAGGCGTGGTTAACATGTTCCCGCACACCGGCCACGTGGAATCAATCGCTGTTTTTGAGTGAATCCAGCTTGTGTTGAGCGGCTGCTCGGACTTGATCAGGCGCAGTGCCGCCGACATGGGATCTGGCGTTCACAGAGCCCTCTAGCGTCAAGCAAGCATGAACGTCGGCTTCGATGAGGGGATGAAAAGCTTGAAGGGCATCTAGTGGCAAGTCGGCAATGTCGCAACCCTGTTGTTCACAACTCAGTACAGCATGCGCCACAACCTCGTGAGCATCACGAAATGGAACCCCTTTCTTCACCAAGTAGTCAGCCAAATCAGTGGCCGTTGCATACCCTTGCTTGGCCGCTTCGCGCATGGCTTGCGCATGGACCGTCACACCTTGCATCATGTCAACAAAGATGGTGAGGGTGTCACGAACAGTGTCTGCCGTATCAAACAACCCCTCTTTGTCCTCTTGGTTGTCTTTGTTGTAAGCCAGGGGTTGGCCCTTCATGAGCGTCAGCAGCGCCACCAGGTGGCCGTTGACACGCCCCGTTTTACCGCGAGCAAGCTCGGGTACATCGGGATTCTTCTTTTGCGGCATGATGGAGCTGCCCGTGCAAAACCGATCGGCTAAGGTAATAAACCCGACTCGTGGGCTCATCCACAGCACGAGCTCTTCCGATAGTCTGGAAATATGCGTCATGATCAAGGCGCTAGCAGCACAAAATTCGATCGCAAAATCTCTGTCAGAAACAGCATCAAGCGAGTTTTGGCAAACCGACTCAAAGCCAAGTGTTTTTGCCACGCGTTCGCGATCAATTGGAAAGCTCGTGCCAGCCAAAGCGGCTGCGCCAAGTGGCAATCGGTTCACGCGACGGCGGCAATCCACGAGGCGTTCATGGTCGCGCGCAAACATTTCAGCGTAGGCCATGAGGTGATGCCCAAAAGTGACGGGTTGTGCCACCTGCAAGTGGGTAAAGCCTGGCATGATCGTCTCGGCGTGCTTGACGGCTTGCTCGGCGAGTACGCGCTGCAGTGCATTCAATTGAGCCAAGATCAAGTCGATTTGCTCACGAACCCACAAACGAATATCGGTTGCCACTTGATCATTTCTTGATCGCCCCGTGTGCAAGCGCTTGCCGGCATCGCCGATTAACTCTACCAAGCGTTTTTCGATGTTCAAGTGAACATCCTCTAAATCGAGTAACCAAGTGAACTGACCGTTTTCAATGTCTGTTCGAACTTGACCCAAGCCAGTTTGAATTTTGTTTAAGTCGTCTTGGCTGATGACCCCGACATGGGCCAACATCTCGGCATGTGCCAAAGAGCCTGCAATATCATGAAAGGCCAGCCTTTGATCAAACCCGACCGAAGCGGTGTAGCGTTTGACCAAATCGGATACGGGTTCAGAGAATCGGGCAGACCAAGCTTGCGCCTTGTTGGCGAATTGGTCTTCAGGGGAAGGGGCGTTGTTTGTCATGATGCTTTGATTATAGAGCCATCGCTGACGCCCTTGTCATGCCATAATCAAACCTCAATTTCAATACGAATGTGAAGGTGCCCATGTCAGCTGCAAACGTTGCGCTCGCGCAGATCAATGCCTCGGTCGGTGATTTTTTAGGCAATGCCGCTCAAATTGAGCAAATGGCGCGTCAATCGGCTGCTTGCGGGGCTGATGTTTTATTGACGCCTGAGCTTTCCTTGACAGGCTACCCTTGCGAGGACTTGTTACTACGACCGGCCTTCGTTGAGCAAGACCGCCAGGCATTGCTTGCTTTGTGTGCCCGTTTGGCTGATTTGCCTAACTTAGCTGTGGTCGTTGGGCATGTTTACGTCCAAGAAGCCAAGCTTTACAACGCCGCTAGTGTGTTACTGGGCGGGCAAGTGATTGCGCGATATTTCAAACGCGAATTGCCCAACTATGGCGTTTTCGATGAGCAACGGTATTTCAGTGCCGGCGACCAAGCCTGCACTTTTGAGCACGCAGGCGTGCGATTTGGTCTTAATATTTGTGAGGATGCTTGGCTTAGGCACGCACCAACGGCTGCTAGTGAAGCTGGGGCTCAGTGCCTGCTGGTTTTGAACGCATCGCCGTTTCACATGGGCAAGTTTACGCAGCGACTCGAAATGATGCGCCGGTGTGTTGATCGGTCCGGCCTAAGTTTGCTTTATGTCAATCTTTGTGGCGCGCAAGATGAGTTGGTGTTTGAAGGGATGTCTTTTGCCCTTGATCGCCAAGGGCATTGCATTGGCCATGCCCCTGCATTCAACCCGGCACTTAATCACGTGTTGGTGCAAAGTAGTGGTGCATTGGCGCTAGGGGATGGCCCATGGACGCCGGTTACCAGCATGGAGGAAGAGGCCGAACAAGAGCACCTGTCGCTGGTTTGGGGCGCCCTTACCACTGGTGTGAGAGATTACGTGCTTAAAAACGGCTTCAAAGCGGTGGTGTTGGGCCTGTCTGGTGGCATTGATTCAGCCGTGGTCTTGGCGGTGGCTGTTGATGCCTTGGGCGCAGAAGCGGTGAGTGCCGTTATGATGCCATCTCGCTACACGGCTGATATTTCGCAGACAGATGCGCAAGCCATGGTTGAAACATTGAATGTTAATTATCAAGTGATACCCATTGGCGAGGTGACCAATGCCCTTGAGCAGGCGCTTTCAAGTGCTTTTAAGGGCCGCTCGCCAGACACCACAGAGGAAAACCTTCAGTCGCGTACTCGTGGCACTCTATTGATGGCGCTGTCGAATAAGCTGGGCTCTTTGGTACTGACAACGGGCAATAAATCCGAGCTAACCACCGGTTACTGCACTCTATACGGTGATATGGCGGGCGGTTTTGCTGTGCTCAAAGATGTGCCAAAAACATTGGTGTATCGCTTGGCTAAGTGGCGCAACCAACAGTCTTTGGTGATCCCTGAACGCATCATTACCCGCGCACCCAGCGCTGAGCTGCGCGATGACCAAACCGACCAAGATTCATTACCCAGTTACGAGGTCATAGATGCCATTATTGCGGGCTATGTGGACCATAATCTACCCCTTAAATCGCTGGTCCAATCGGGTCTTGACGAGGCGGCGGTTCGACAAGTGGTGCAACTGTTGCGAATCAATGAGTACAAACGTCGTCAATCGCCGCCAGGCCCTAAAGTCACGGTCAGGGCATTTGGGCGTGATTGGCGCTATCCTTTGTCTAACGCATTTCGTGAGTCTCTTTCCGATTAGCACTAACTTGCTGGCTTGTCGCTGGCGCAGGAGTCACTGTGAAATTAGTCACTGCCATCATTAAGCCATTCAAACTCGATGAGGTTCGCGAAGGCCTTTCTGAGGTTGGTATCACGGGTTTAACCGTCACGGAAACCAAGGGTTTTGGTCGTCAAAAGGGCCATACGGAGCTGTATCGTGGTGCCGAGTACGTGGTCGATTTTTTGCCCAAAGTACGCGTTGAAGTGGCCATTAGTGATGATAAAGTTGAAACGGTCATTGAGGCCATCATCAAAGCGGCGCGCACGGGCAAAATTGGTGACGGCAAGATCTTCGTGTCACCACTCGAACAGGTGGTGCGTATCCGAACCGGCGAGATGGGTGACACGGCGCTTTAATGCGGGTTGTGTCGACAATAAAGTCAACAATAAAAAAAGACCCTGGACTGCCATGAAATCTTTTGACTGGAAAAACCCCTATCCAAGCGTGCGCATTCCAGTGTTTGCGCGCAATATCGTTTCAACCTCTCATCCTTTGGCAGCCCAATCGGGCCTGCAAATGCTTTACAAAGGCGGCACTGCTGTTGATGCGGCTATTGCCGCCGCAGCTGTTATTACCATGACTGAGCCCGTGTCGTGTGGCTTGGGTGGTGATGCTTTTGCGATTGTTTGGCACGAAGGTCAGGCGCATGGCCTGAATGCCTCTGGCCATGCACCCATGGCTTGGAATCCCGCGTACTTTGCCAACAAATACGGTCGTAATGCACAAGGTCACGCCAACGCGCCCAAGCGAGGCGTTGACGCGGTTACGGTGCCAGGGGTTGTGGCTGGCTGGGCGGCCTTACACGAAAAGTTTGGTCGTTTGCCTTTCTCTGACCTGATGGCTCCCGCAGCGGCCATCGCTAAGCGCGGTTATGCCGTACCACCGGTGGTCGCACACAAATGGGCAGCCGCCGTTCCTGAGCTCTCTGGGCAACCCGGTTATGCCGAGGCCTTCATGCCCAATGGTCGTGCGCCGCAGGTTGGTGAGCGGTTTTCGTTGCCGGCGGCAGCCGAAACATTCCACCTCATTGGTCAAACCAATGGGCGAACCATGTATGACGGTGAAATGGCCAAGCGCATGGTTCAGCACCTACAAGCCAACGGTGGTGCTCACACGCTAGAAGATTTCGCTGCCTATGCCCCTCAGTGGGTAGAGCCGCTGACCAAAGACTTTCAAGGCTTCACGTTGCATGAACTGCCACCCAATGGCCAAGGCATTGCGGCTTTGATTGCGGTGGGCATTTTGGAGCAGTTTGATTTGAGCGCTTTGCCGCTCGATAGCGTGCAATCACAACACTTACAAATCGAAGCCATGAAACTCGCATTTGCCGATTTGTATCGTTACGTGAGCGAGCCAAGAACCATGACGGTAACGCCTGAGCAGATGCTGGCGCCTGACTATTTGGCGGCTCGTGCGAAATTAATTGATCCCGGCCGTGCCTCTCATTTTGGTGCGGGCGTGCCTGATGCCGGTGGCACCATTTATTTGTCAGCGGCAGACGAAAGCGGCATGATGATTTCGTTTATTCAATCGAACTACATGGGGTTTGGGTCTGGCGTGGTGGTGCCCAATACCGGCATTAGCCTACAAAACAGGGGTTGTGGGTTTTCAATGGATGAAGCCTCACCCAATGTGGTGGGTGGGCATAAGAGACCCTTTCACACCATCATTCCTGGATTCTTGAGTCGTCAAGGTGCACCCGTGATGAGCTTCGGTGTGATGGGTGGTGATATTCAGCCCCAAGGACACATGCAAACATTGGTTCGCATGCTCGCTTACAACCAACAACCACAAGCGGCATGTTGCGCGCCGCGATGGAAGGTAAACCGTGACTTCACGCTTGACGTTGAGTCCACCATGGATCCCGAGGTGGTGAAAGGGCTGGCCGCCAAAGGTCACGTTTTAAAGTCAATCGAAGACCCATACATGGACTTCGGATCTGGCCAGTTTATTTGGCGCCTGTCTGAAAATTTAGAAGATGGCTATGTCGCGGCGAGCGACAGCCGTCGCGACGGACAGGCTGTCGGGTTTTAAGCCGCTGACGGTGTTTGTGCATCGTGGCGGTGTTGCCAAAACATGAGTGCAAAGACCAGCAGTACGCAAGGAAAGATAATCCAGTTGATGATCTCCCAGCCGGCCACAGACAGGAGTTTGCCCGAGGCGAATGAGGAAATTGCCACTGAGCCAAAAACCAAGAAATCATTCATGGCTTGAACACGCGTTTTTTCTTGTGGTCGATGGCAGGCTGTGATCATTGTGGTGGCGCCAATGAAGCCGAAGTTCCAGCCCACACCGAGTAGCACCAGAGCCACCCAAAAGTGGCTCAAACCAAGTCCTGAAAGTCCAACCGCGCCAGCCGCCGCCAAAAGTAACAAACCCGTTACCGTCACCGTCGTGACGCCGAATCGCTGAATGAGTCGTCCAGTAAAAAAGCTAGGGCCAAACATGGCCAATACATGCCATTGAATACCAAGGGCGGCTTCACCCACGGTGTGGCCGCATCCGACCATTGCCACAGGTGCTGCTGTCATGACAAAACTCATTAAGGCGTAAGAAACGACGCCGGCAGTTACTGCCACGATGAATTTTGGTTGTGCGGCAATCTCTTTTAGCGATCGCACTGGTGCATCGCTGGCTGTTGCTGGTGGTGAGCCGACCAGAGCAGTCTTGGTGCTGCGCAAACCCCAAATAACAGGCAGCACCAGCAATGCCAGTATTCCTTGTGAGACAAAGGCGCCTGCAAAGGGCGCTAGGGGAATTAAGTCACGGGTCCAAATCACGGTTTGAGGGCCAATAATGGCGCCAAAAAGACCGCCAAACATGACCAACGATATAAGCCGTGGTTTCATTTCATCGGGTGCGCCGTCAGCCACGGCGAAGCGATAGCTTTGCACGTACGAGGCATAAAAGCCCGCGATCATGGTCCCAATACAAAAAAGAACGAACATCTGTTGGTAAATGCCTGCGGCGGCAACCATGCCACCCGCGGCGCCAAGCACAGCGCCAAACAAGTAGCCCGCCCGGCGACCAAAGCGTTTCATCAGCCAAGCCGCTGGCAGGGTGCCGATGGCCAGTCCCAAATTAAAGATGCTGATCGGCAGGGTAGCAAAGGCTGGATTGCTCGCCAGTTGTAAGCCAACCAAGCCACCCAGTGAAACGATAATGGCTGGACTGGCGCCGCCTAGGGCTTGAGCGGTGGTTAGAACTCGGGCATTGTATTGAGCTCGGTGGTGAGCGTCTGTGATCATGGTTTTTTTCTCTTTTCGATCATTTGCCAAAATGCAGGTAGAAAGCATTCTGACACCAAAAGCCTCTTGACTTGACAAATAAAAAGTGAACGCCTGGCTAACAGGGTCGGCCGATATTGGTGGTAAAGACCGTTGTTGTTCCGATGTGACAGTGCTTGCGCAAGTCCTTGCGTTCGACGAATTTTGGTGAAACCAAAGTGGCTGCGACGAACCCGAGCATCGTCATACAGCATATCAGCGAGTGGTCGGGTGCCCAATTGACGGATGCCGCGCCACACACCCGTCGACGATTGTCTGTCAGTCAAGCTGCGGGCAACAACACAAGGGATGCCATCAATGGACATCACCACTTCACGTATCCAAGCGACTTGGTTTGGCGGCAGTTGCAAGCACAAAGCCTCATCAATTGCGGGTTTTTGTGAGCGTTCCTCAAGCACAGTCAACGTTAGGTTGCCCATCGAGCGCAAGCCGTCAGTCAGGGCACCTTGTTTCGTGAGCCATTGCTTTTGTGTCGTTGTAAGCTGAGCGTGGGGTTTTTGCCGCCAAGCCAATGCATTTAAGTATGGTGTTGAATGCGTCATAAGGCGCTATTATCGCAAGCCTATGGAAAAAGTGCGCATCTCAAAATTAATGGCCGAACAAGGGCTCTGTTCTAGGCGGGAGGCGGACGCCTTTTTGGCCGCTGGGCAAGTCACGGTTGACGGTTTGCCTGTGGGCGTTGGTGACAAAGCGTTGCCGGGTCAAAAAATCGTCTTGAATCGGCAAGCGCAACGCCAGCAACAATCTTCTGTGACGATCTTGATTCACAAACCGATCGGTATCGTTTCTGCGCAAGCTGAAATGGGTTATTTGCCTGCCGTTACACTCGTCAAAGCCGACACACAGTCGCGTTTTGATCGATCGGGACGGCGGTTTCGGTCTAGCGACTTGCGCGGGCTGGCTGTTGCGGGTCGGCTTGACATCGATTCGACCGGTCTTTTGGTGTTGACCCAAGACGGACGGGTGGCGCGCCAGCTGATCGGTCAAGACAGCGCGATCGAGAAAGAATACTTGGTCCGCATTCAAGGGCGGCTATCAAACGCTGGCTTGCAGCAGTTGCGTCACGGTTTGTCCCTTGACGGCCAAGCCCTTAAGCCGGCAAAGGTCAGCTGGCAAAACGAGGACCAATTGAGCTTTGTTTTGCGGGAAGGCAAAAAGCGACAGATTCGACGCATGTGCGAAATGGTGGGTTTGACGGTCGTTGGTTTAAAACGCGTTCGGATCGGCCAAGTCAGGTTAGCTGAGCTTGGCGTGGGCCAGTGGCGTTATTTGAGTGCACAAGAACAGTTTTAGGTTGGGCTAGTGCCGGCTTCAAGTTGCCACCGGGCAGTTGTGTCTTGCGCCAAAATGGGTGTCAACCAAGGCAATGTTTCTCGGATTTGCTGGCCCAGTCGAAAGGGTGGATTAACGATAAACATCCCTGAGCCGAAAAGGCCGTGACCATCGGGTGGCGCTTTGCAAACAGTCATGTTGACGTCCAGCCAGGTTAACGGTTGAAGAGACTTCAGGCGCTTGAGTTGGCGCACCAACTGCTCAACTTCACGGCGATTGACCCGTGGATACCAAATCAGATAACAACCGGTTGGAAAGCGTTGTATAGCCTGCGCCATGGCTTCAGCCACAAATCGGTAATCGCGTTTGTCTTCGTATGATGGATCAATGAGTGTGACGGCTCGCTTAGAAGCAGGAGGTAAGATTGACTTTAGTCCGGCATACCCATCGTGCTGTTCGGCAGTGACCGCTCTTGGTGGCAACCCAGGATACTGCGCCAGATTTTTGCGTAAAACGTCAAATTCAGCGCTCAGTTGTTCGTACAATTTGACTTTGTCTTGCGCTCGCAGGCTTTGTAGCGCGAGCCATGGTGAACCAGGGTAGAGCGTCAAGGTATTGTCAGGGTTAAGTTTGGCGATAGCTTCTTTGTAGCGTTGGACCATGGGCGGCGCATCAGCCAAGTCCCAGATCCGAGCAATGCCATCTTGATATTCGGCCCGTTTATTGGCCCAAACACCTGTTAGGTCGTAAAGTCCAGCGCCAGCATGGGTGTCGACCACCCAAAAACCAGCGTCTTTTTGCTGGAAATGCGCAATAACTTCTAAAAACAGCATGTGTTTCAGAATGTCAGCGTGGTTGCCTGCATGAAAGCCGTGTCGGTAACTAAACAATTTTGGAATCTCCGTTGGCAGCACTTCGGTCGAGGATTGGGACCGATGCTGTCAACCGCAATGGTACACTCAGCGACGTTTACCTTTGGGTTATGAGTCACTTCTATGTTTGATTTCATTCGTAGTCAGCGCCGCATCATGATGCTGGTTTTGTTGGTACTGGTTGTGCCGGCTTTTGCATTTTTTGGTATCGAGGGTTACACAGGCTTTATGTCGAGCAACAAAGAGCTGGCGAAAGTCAATGGTGTGCCAGTTACTGAGCCAGAGTTTGATGCCGCCAGACGTGCACAACTTGAGCAAATGCGATCTGTGCTCGGCGCGAGTTTTGATGCCCAAGCGATAGACACGCCAGCGTTTCGAGAACGCGTTTTGAATGAAATAATTGATCAGCGTGTGATTGCGTCAGCCGCCATTGCGGGCCGCTACACAGTTTCAGACGAGTCCCTGCGTGACGCGATAGCAAATATTCCTGCTGTTCAAGAGAATGGCGTGTTTTCTCCGGAACGTTACCGACAGATTTTGGCTCGTCAAGGCATGACACCCGCGGAATTTGAAATGAGTTTGCGTCGGGATTTGATCATGGCACAGGTGCTTGGGCCTGTTGGCGCAACAACCCAGCCACCCCAGGCGGTATTGACACAGATCGTCAATGGATTGACTGAGCAGCGGACAGTCGCTATTCGGCGCTTTGATGCCAGCACATACTCGGCAGACGTCACGATCACAGATGCCGATATCGAAAAATGGTACAGCGAAAACGTTGCTCGTTTGCGCCAGCCAGAAAGCATTGATGTGCAGTACATCGTGCTCGATGAGGCAGCCGCGTCGAGCGGTATAACGGTTTCTGAAGCTGAAATTGAACCGTTTTATCAACAAAACCAAAGTCGGTATGGCCAACCAGAGCGCCGTCGTGTCAGCCACATTTTGTTAGAAGTGCCTGCTAGTGCAAATGCTGAAGTCAAGGCAGCGGCTCAAGCCCAAGCCATTTCGCTGGCCGAGCAAATTAAAGCTGACCCATCGCGCTTTGAAGTTTTGGCCAAAGAGCGATCCCAAGATCCTGGTTCGGCGGCACAAGGTGGTGATTTGGGTTGGATCGTAAAAGACACGCTGGTGCCTGAGGTAGAGGCGGCGGTATTTGAGCTGCCCAAAGACCAGATTTCTGGCGTCGTTGAAAGCCCATTTGGTTATCATGTTTTAAAAGTGACCGACATTCAGGCGCCTAGTATCAAACCTTTAGCGGATGTGCGCGATGAGTTGGTTGCTGAAATCAAACAACAAATGGCAGCGGCCAAATTTGCTGATCTAGCCACCGAATTAACGAGCGCTGTTTATGATCAACGTGAGGCACTGGCGCCGATTGCCCAGCAGCTTGGCCTATCTTTACAAACGGCACAGGGTTTGTCGCGTCAAGGATTGCTCTCTGATGAGTTCTTTAAGCGCGACCAGGCACTGGCCGCTGGCACTGAGGAAATTTTGAATCAGCCCCGTGTGTTGCAAACCGCTTTTTCGCCTGATGTGTTCACGGACCGTTTTAACTCCGGGCCCATCGAAATTTCGCCTGGTTTGATTGTCGCGCTGCGAGTGCAAAATGTTCGACCATCATACGAACCAACGCTTGAGCAGTTGTCATCGCTCATTCGCGAAGCATTAACCCAAGAACGTGCATTGGCATTGGCCCGAGAAAGTGGTCAGGCGGCACTTTTAATCGCCAGTGAAACCTCGGCGCCAGAAGGCTTTAGTCCTGCTGAGGTGGTTTCACGTCGCGATTCTCGAAATCTATTGCCAGCAGAGGTCGGTGCGGTCATGCGACTGGCTGCTAACAAAGTGCCAACAGTCATCGGTGTTGACACACCGTTGGGCTACAGTCTGCTTAATGTTCAAGCCGTTAACGCTGGCGAAAGTTTGGCACCTGAGCAAATTGACCAAATTCGCCAACAATTGGCTCAAGCCTGGGGCTTAGCCGAAGAGCGCAGCGCTTTGCAAATATTGCGTAAACAGTACGACACGCAAATCCTGCCCGATGCGCAGTCGTTACTGACCGCTGATCCCATCCAATAATGCGGCGCTAAAGCTATCGCCTAGGTGTCTGCTTTTGTGCATCACACACAACTTTTAGTTTGCTTTTTTTGCGGAATGCTTCATCAGTACGGGCTCTAAAACAGCCCAGACATTTTCCAAAAGCAACGGTTGGGCGTGCTCAGCCGGATGGATGCCATCGGCGATAAACAAGTTGCGGTCCATCTCAAGGCCCGCCAATAAAAACGGAATCAAACGAGCACCTGTTTGGGCAGAAAGCGCTGGAAATAAGTCACGAAACTGTTTGGTGTATGCCGGTCCGTAATTGGCGGGGATTTGCATGCCAGCCAAGATGACCGTGGCGCCACTCGACTGTGAGAGTTCGATCATTTGAAGTAAGTTTTGTCGAGTCATGTCCAAGGACAAGCCGCGGAGGGCATCGTTACCCCCGAGCTCAACAATAACAATGTCAGGTTGCTGCTTGGCTAACAACGCAGGTAGACGCGTGAGACCTGAGCTCGTGGTGTCACCGCTGATGCTTGCATTGACGATTGTTGGTGGTGTTGGATCGTTTTGGGCCAATCGTTCGCGTAACAACTGTACCCAGCCGCTGTTGCGTCGAATGCCATATTCCGATGACAAGCTATCGCCCAAGACAACGATCGTGCCTGACGATTCGATTGCCTTAAGCGGTTGCGCGGCATACAAAGAAGGGCTTAATAATACGGTGACCATCACCAAAATGACAATGAGAAATCCCTGCAAAATAACACCGATGTTCGGTTGGAAATTTAATCGGCGTGATGCTGAGTCGTGAGACAATGTTTTCATGATGAATGAGATAAAACAAGCAAATAAAGGCAGGGCTATCGAGGTTGCTGGCTTGAGCAAGCGCGTATCAGATGCCGGCGGCGAACTAACGATCCTAGACGATATCAGTTTTGGGGTGGCTCGGGGCGAGTCGGTATCAATCACGGGGGCCTCTGGGTCGGGCAAATCAACACTGCTTGGACTGTTGGCGGGTTTAGATGCTCCCAGCACAGGATCGGTTCATTTGCTTGGCGAGAATATATCAGCGTTAAGCGAAGACGGTCGCGCACGCTTTAGGGCTGCGCATGTCGGTTTTGTTTTTCAGTCATTTCAATTGTTAGCCAATTTAACTGCCCTAGAAAACGTGATGTTGCCCCTAGAGTTGGCTGACAAAGCGGCGCTTGAACCAGCCAAAGCGGCGCTGACCCAAGTGGGGTTAGAGCATCGGTTCAATCACTATCCTTCAACACTGTCTGGTGGTGAACAGCAACGCGTTTCTATTGCGAGAGCCTTCATTAGCCGTCCAGCGATTCTGTTTGCCGATGAACCCACGGGCAGTTTGGATGTGGTGACTGGCGGTCGCATCATTGATTTGATGTTTCAACTGCATCGAGACAACGGAACCACCCTAGTGCTTGTGACACACGACGGACACTTGGCAACACGTTGTGAGCGGTCTTTAGAAATTCAAGCGGGTCGATTGATCCTGCCTGAGACGTCAATCATGACTTAATTGCAGTGCTGCGGGCTGTTACAGCGCTCAACGGCGTTTAAGAAAAATACTGAATCGTGGGGTTTGGGCTTGTTTTTTGGTAAGGTGATGTTCACTTTTAGTCATCAACCGGCTGGTAACTCACCTTGAAAACAGATTTCACACTTGCCCAATGGTCGCAAGCCCGTCACACGTCCCAAGTCAAAAGCACCGAATTGACAGCCATCATGCTTGAGCGAATCGAAACGGCAGGCGATGCCGTCTTCACTCGCGTATTTCGAGAGCAAGCGTTATCAGCGGCTTTGGCGGCTGACAAACGATGGTCTGAGGGTGCACCGCTTTCGCCGATTGATGGTGTGCCCATCGCCGTAAAAGATTTATTTGATCTTGAAGGCTTCACCACCCGAGCAGGATCTGTGGTGCTTGCTGATGAGCCTGTCGCCGACAGCGATGCCATCGTCGTGCAGCGTCTAAGACAAGTTGGGGCTGTGATTTTGGGTTCAACCAACATGACAGAGTTTGCCTATTCGGGTTTGGGGATCAACCCGCACTACGGCACACCGCTTTCGCCTTGGGATCGCGCAACAGCGCGTGTGGCTGGAGGCTCATCGAGTGGATCTGGTGTCGCGGTCAGTGACGGTATGGCCATTGCAGCGGTGGGCACTGACACGGGTGGTTCGGTTCGTATTCCATCTGCTTTTTGTGGCTTGACGGGGTTTAAACCAACGGCTCATCGCGTCTCGCAGCAAGGTGCGTTGCCGCTTTCAACATCCTTGGACTCTATTGGGCCGTTGGCCCGCACTGTTAACTGCTGTTATTGGCTTGACGCGGTGATGGCGGGTACCCCTGAACGGCTTTCAGCACCTCTTGGCTCAACAGTCTTACGAGGGCGGGTGTTTGCGCAACCCAAGCAGCTGGTTTTAGAGGGCATGGACGACACGGTTGCACGCACTTATGAGGCGGCTTGTCACGCGCTGTCAAAAGCAGGGGCAAGTATTGTGTCCATTGATCTGCCAGAGCTTGATCTGCTAGCTTCAATGAATGCGGCAGGAGGCTTTACAGCCGTCGAGTCTTGGGCTTTACACCACGAGTGGCTTGCCAAGGCAGGCGAGCGTTATGACCCTAGGGTGGCAAGCCGAATCCGCCGTGGGCAGCACATCAGCGAAGCAGACTACCAGTCTTTAGTCCTTAAACGCCGTGATTGGATAAGTCGTGTCAATCAAAAAATCAGTGGCTTTGATGCACTCATTATGCCAACCGTGCCAGTGGTGCCGCCAGGGCTGGCACCTTTGATGGCAAGCGATGAGACTTATGCGCAAACCAACCTTTTGGTGTTGCGCAACCCGAGCGTGATAAATTTTCTGGATGGCTGTTCGATTAGCTTGCCATGCCATCAACCTGGTGAGGCGCCCGTTGGTCTGATGCTTTCCGCTATTTCAAGCGAGGATGAACGTTTGTTGTCGCTTGCTCAGGCGTGTGAGGCTGCACTTGCCAGTCAGTAGGCTCAAGATCCTTCGTGGGTTTCTGATTTCTCACCGTGTTGAGCCTGTTGATTGGCGTGGTGAGCGCCTTTAGAACGAACAATACGGCGTACTTGAGGCACATGACGAATCGCCCGGTAAACGCGAGCCAAGTGATTACGGTCGTCGACTTGTACCGTTAGGCTTAAAAGGAATGACTCGCTGGTGTCGTCATTCATGTTCACATTCATGATGTTGGAGTCGGCCTGCGCAATTTCACCGGCGATTTTGCCCAGAACACCACGCTCATTAAGCGCGGTGACATCGATACGGGCAGGGAAGTGGCGTGCAGTGTTGGTGTCCCAAGCAACGTTGATCCATCGTTCTGGCTCCCGTTGTCTGGCTCGTATCGATACTGGACAGTTGGCGGTGTGAACCGCCAAACCAGTACCCACTCGAATGCCCGCCACAATATTGTCGCCTGGCAAGGGTCCACAGCAAGGTGATAAAACAACCGATTGCCCTTCGTTACCTTGAATAAGAATGGGTGCAGCACGTGCTGCACTCAGGACATCCAGCTCAGCAGCGGTAGTGGCAATCAGCGGATGCAAGGGCGCAAAGCGGCGTGCCACCACGGCCGCCAATCTTTTGCCGAGCCCAATATCAGCCAGTATTTCTTCTCGAGAATTGGCACTACTTTCCTTGAGAAGCTTGTCCCAAGTGGGATCGTCGTCTTTGGGGAATTCGAGTTTTAACTCATGAAATGATTGCTTTAGAAGCCGCTCACCGAAGGCGACAGATTCGCTGTATCGAACCGTGCGCAAGTAATGACGAATCTCTGAGCGAGCCCGACCAGTGCGTGCAAAGTTCAGCCATTGTGCGCTTGGTCTGGAGGCTTCTGATGTGATGACTTCAATCGTGTCGCCGCTGGCCAATTCTGTACGAAGTGGCACGTATTCGCCATTCACTTTACAGGCAACGGCCCGGTTGCCAACGTCAGTGTGAATCGAGTAAGCAAAATCGACTGGCGTGGCACCGCGGGGCAAGGAAATAATCTTGCCATTGGGGGTGAAAACGTAAACCGCATCAGGGTACAAATCGACTTTGACATTTTCTAGAAACTCACCCGAATCTCCTGTTTGACTTTGTATATCAAGCAATGACTGAAGCGCCATGTGGGTTTTTTTCTGAATATCACTGAGGCTAACGTCATCGGTTTTGTAAATCCAATGCGAAGCGACCCCCTGCTCGGCGACATTGTGCATTTCACGTGTGCGAAATTGAAATTCGATTGGGGTACCAAAAGGACCAACCAAGGTGGTGTGCAACGACTGGTAACCGTTGACCTTGGGTATAGCGACATAGTCCTTAAATTTGCCAGGAACAGGGCGGTAGAGTTGGTGAACGATGCCTAACGCGAGATAGCATTCAGGCAGCGTGTGAACGACGATGCGAAAGCCGTAAATATCGAGCACTTCAGAAAATGATTTCTTTTGCTCGGTCATTTTGCTGTAAACGCCGAAAAGTGTCTTTTCTCGTCCAGAGACTTCGGCCTCAATGCCCGCTGCTGGGAGCGCTGCTCGTACGGCGTCAAAGATTTTGGTCAATACTTCACGGCGGTTACCACGAGCAGTCATGACTGCTCGGTTCAGAACGTTATATCGATTTGGATACATTGCCTGAAAACAGAGGTCTTGAAGCTCCCTAAAAATGGCATTAAGACCCAGGCGATTGGCGATTGGGGCATAAATTTCAAGTGTTTCGCGGGCGATACGACGTCGTTTCTCTGGGTTGACGGCATCTAGCGTACGCATGTTGTGCAAGCGGTCAGCGAGTTTAATCAGTATGACCCTGAGGTCACGCGCCATTGCCAGGAGCATTTTGCGAAAGCTTTCGGCCTGCTGTTGTGCCTTACTCGCGAAGTCTAGGCGGTCGAGTTTGGACAGGCCGTCTACCAGTTCAGCCACGTCGGGGCTGAACTGTTCAGCCAAGTCGGACTTGGCAATGCCTTGATCTTCCATGACGTCATGCAAAAGCGCAGCCATTAATGCATCAGCGTCAAGTTTCCATCCGGCACAGATTTCAGTGACAGCGATCGGGTGGGTAATGTATGGTTCGCCGCTTGAGCGAAATTGACCGAGGTGGGCTTGATCAGAAAAGCGGTACGCTTCTTTGATCTTCGCGATTTCCTTCTTACTCAGGTAGCCAGAAATGATGGCTTGAAGTTGATTCAGAGACGCGCTCGCTGATGTTTGGGCCGATGTGTTGGCCCGATCCGTAACTTCGGTACTGTGATTCGCGTTCTTGCTTTCTTTATCGGCAGGTTTGGCGCGTCTTCCAAAGCGCGAACCAACCTTGATTGCTGAAAGCAACCCGGATGATGCCGTTCGCAGCCCCGGAAATCCCATATTTGTTCACCGTGTTAGGTTGGCACCTTACGTAGCATTTCGATACCAGTCGCACCGGCTGCGATTTCGCGCAGAGCCGTCACGGTCGGCTTGTCTTTGCTCTCAATACGTGCGGCGTGGCCCTGGGCAAGTTCGCGAGCGCGGTATGTCGCCACGAGGGTCATTTTGAAGCGATTGGGAATGTGATCGATGCAATCTTCGACAGTGATACGCGCCATTATTTATCCAATTAAAATAATCATTAACAAAAAAACTTCAAAGCTATTGGTAAAGTGCAAAGGCGTGCTGTTCACATCAATGCAACAACCACTTAATTCACACCATTAAGATGATACAGGTAGAGTTGCTCCGACAGTAGCGAAACCACTTGGGTTTGTGTACTTCAAGTCGTGTTTAAAACTCAAGTTGACAGACCCATGGCGTCAAACAAAGCTCGGTGAGTCAACGCCTGTCGAGAATACCTGAGTCGTGCGCTGGCAATAATCTGTGAAAGTTGCTGCAAAGCGTCGGTAAACTCTTGATTAATAATAACATATTCAAATTCGTTGGCGTGTGCAATTTCTTTTTCGGCGGCAGCCATTCGTGCGGCAATCACCGCTTCGCTATCTTTGCCTCGGGCCCTGAGTCGTTGCTCTAGGGCTTGCACCGAGGGTGGCAAAATAAACACACCAGTGACGCTAGGCAACAGATTGCGAACTTGAGCGGCACCTTGCCAGTCAATTTCGAGCAAAATATCCTGCCCCTCTTGGACGGCTTGAATCATCGGTGCACGGGGTGTGCCGTAATAATTGCCATGAACGTGTGCTGACTCGAGCAATTCATCGGCTGCTTGCATGGCTAAGAATTGAGCCTCAGTGACAAAGTAGTAGTCCTTGCCATCTGTTTCGCCCTCGCGAGGGGCTCGCGTGGTGCAAGACACCGATAAGCGCAATTCTGTGTCCTGCGACAGCAGGGCATTGACCAGACTGGACTTACCCGCACCACTGGGTGCCGTGATTAAAAAGATGTTTCCAGCGGCGTGTTTCATAAGACAGGGCACAAGGGTTGGCTAAATGCATACAATGCTTCGAAAGCATAGCAGATGAGTCGATGGGACGTGCATGGCGAGCACACGAAATTCTAAATCGGTACCCACAAAAAAAACATAAGGAGTGGTGGATGAACACACAAAAAGTTGCACTGGTGACGGGCGCTGGATCTGGGATCGGACGGGCCGTTGCACTGGCATTGGCCAAAGATGGTTATGACGTGGTGCTGGTCGGTCGGCGAGAAGATGCCCTCAAAGCTACCGTTGAGATGGGTGAGTCGACGCGCTTGCACGCCATGGTGGCCGATGTCACAGACCACTACGCGGTTCAATCCGTGTTTGATCAAGTTGAAAGTCGGTTTGGGCGCTTGGATGTGCTGTTTAACAATGCGGGTCGTGGCGCGCCAGCGGTGCCCATTGAAGAGTTGCCCATCGAAACCTGGCTCGATGTTGTCAATGTTAATTTAAACGGGATGTTCTTTTGTGCACGCGCAGCGATTGCGCTCATGAAAAAACAAAACCCACAGGGTGGGCGAATTATCAACAACGGTTCTATTTCAGCGCACGCACCGCGTCCGTTTTCGATCGCGTATACCGCCACCAAACACGCCGTTACCGGTCTGACCCAATCGATTGCGCTAGACACACGTGCTTATCGAATTGCTTGCACCCAGATCGACATTGGTAATGCCGCCACTGAAATGACGGATCGCATGGCCAAAGGTGTTTTGCAACCTGACGGTTCGACCAGAATTGAGCCCCGTATGGATGTCAATCACGTGGCAGACGCGGTGATCCAAATCGTCAACTTCCCACTTGAAACCAACGTGCAATTCATGACTATCATGGCCACCAACATGCCGTTTTTGGGTCGGGGCTGACGCATAACCAATCAGTCAGTTAAGACTTATAGTCACTGCTCAGCATATGGTTTAGCACAGTGCACTGCATTGTCTTGTCCTTCTCACTCGGTGGTAAACGCTCGATTTACCATCAGACATCACACTTTTATGCGCATAAAAGTGTGTGAATATCGCACTTTTACGCGCATAAAAGTGTGGCGCTGATGTTTGGCTTGTTTGAAACATCCAACCTTTTGCTGATCAATTCATGAGTAGCCACCAAATTTAGGCGCGGCTTTAGGCGATAGTCCCTTGTGAGGAATGGCAAGGCGTGCCCGTCAACACAAAGTGGCGCGCGTTGTTTTGGACCTGTCTGGTAGACCAGGCGTCTATTCGATGTTCTGGATCTGCTCGCGCATCTGCTCAATCAAAAGTTTCAAATCCATGGCCGCTTTTGTCATGTCACCATTGACAGATTTAGAGCCCAGGGTGTTGGCTTCACGGTTCATTTCCTGAAACAGAAAGTCCAATCGTTTGCCAACAGCCATGCGCTTGGCATTGGCACGTTTGGATTGAACGGCGACGCTGACGATTGAATCCAGTTCTTTGAGATGGGTAGCCAGACGATCGAGCTCCTCGGCGACGTCGGCTTTTAAGGCTAGTAAGCTCGCTTCAGTGGCCAATCGCTGAGAGATCTCTTGGCCACTGATATGGGTAAGACCATCTGGAAAGGCTTGCATTATGGCATCACGCAACCGGGTCGCGATGCGGTCGTTTTGTGCTTGTAAAAGGGCGGGTAATCTTGTCCGCAGATCAGTCACAACCGAATGCATTTGCTGCGCCTGTTCAGCAATGATGGTCGCAAGGCGTTGGCCTTCTCGGTTGCTGACTTCGGTCAATTGAGTCAAAGCGATTTGAGTGGCTGCCACACATAGCGGTGTCCACAGGGATATGTCGGCCTGTTGGCGGTCTGGATCAGGCCACTGAGTGATGTCTGTCAGGGTCGGTGCACTGACGCTGGGAATGTGCTGCTTGATGTGTTGGTAGGTCGACTCAATTTGGTGTAGCAGTGTCGCAGTGTAGTGTTGCATGCTTGGCGTTTTCGCGCGCGTGTAGTTGGCGCGTATTTCGACTTTGCCGCGACTCAGATGTTGACTGATTAACTCGCGCAATGGCATTTCAGCTTGGCGTAATTCATCAGGTAGTTTGAACTGCAAGTCGAGATAGCGGCTGTTGACACTGCGTATTTCGATCACCAAGCTACCCGGTGAGCCCGAGGCCTGCCCACTTCCAAAACCCGTCATGCTACGCATGGGAATTCCTTTGAGTCATGCTCCGGCAATCATTTGGCCAAAGCTGTTGGCTCGATTGTAAGCGCCTGCGTATACTTCGTTTTATGCTGACTGTTTTTTGCTAATGCCGATTCAGGAGAACTGACTTTGTCTCACGCCCATGACCCGATCGCTCGAGCGCATCAACGTGCCGCTGATGTTTTACGACCAGTGATCTTTAATCGCGGTTTTACCCGCTACGCTGAGGGCTCTGTCCTGATAAGCATGGGCGAAACCCGGGTGTTGTGTAATGCCAGCGTGCTCGATAAAGTGCCACCCTTTTTAAAAGGCAAGGGCCAAGGTTGGGTGACGGCTGAATACGGCATGTTGCCGCGTGCCACCCATACGCGTTCAGACCGTGAAGCCGCGCGTGGTAAACAATCAGGACGCACACAAGAAATCCAGCGACTGATTGGGCGCAGCCTGCGTGCCGTGATTGATTTGTCTGCGCTAGGTGAGCGCACCATTCACATCGACTGTGATGTGTTGCAAGCCGATGGTGGCACCCGCTGTGCCAGCATCACTGGCGCTTGGGTTGCCTTGGCTGATGCTATCGATGGATTAGTGGATAAAGGGGTCATTCAAACCAGCCCTTTGTTGGACAGTGTGGCCGCGGTGTCTGTCGGCTTGGTCAATGGGCAACCGTTGCTTGATTTAGATTATGAAGAAGACTCGGGGTGCGATGCCGACGTCAATGTGGTGATGACAGGAGCCGGCCGCTTTGTTGAGATCCAAGGCACGGCAGAAGGGCATACTTTTGATCGGGAAATGCTAGATCGACTGTTGGATCTGGCCCAAACTGGTATTAGCAACTTAGGTCAGCTGGCGGCCCAATCAAGAAGGGCTTAGGTACGTTTTCTTAAACCTTAATACGAAAAATGGCTTCAACTTCGACGGTGGCATTGCCTGGGAGTGCCGCCACACCGACAGCCGAGCGCGCATGGCGGCCGGCTTCGCCCATGAGTTCGACCACCAAATCAGAGGCACCGTTAATTACAGCCGGTCCTTTACCAAACGGGGCTGTTGAATTGACGTACCCTGTCAAGCGGATACACTCAAGCACTCGGTTCCAATCACCGCCAACTGCCTGCTTGAGTGTGCCGAATAAGTTCTCCATACAAACACGCGCGCCTGCATAACCATCTTCAACCGACACATCGACACCCACTTGGCCCGTTTGCGTGAGCTTACCGTCGCGACTGTTGGTCTGGCCAGAAAGGTAGACCAACTCCCCGACTTGCTTGAAAGGCACATAGTTGCCGCCAGGCGTGCGAGGTGACATGGCTTCAATCCGAGCAAAAGCGTCATTGTTTCGATTCAAAATCATCAACATCCTTAAAAGCAAGCCTTTAATTCAACAGGCCGTTTAAGTTTGAAAGGTTTCTCAAACCCCACGCTTTTTGTGAGAGTGTTTTGACCACCGATGCTGGGGCGGCATTTTTGTAGGTACCCAAACGCATCACTTTTTCTTCGATCTCTGGCCTGCTCAATGTGTTGCCTGGATCGCCCTTGGGCTCGTCGACACGACCATGAAAAATTTGCCCGTCTTTGGTCGTGACGGTGACTTTGCCAATCCAGCGTTGTGGATATGCCCCATCAACCTCTTGATCAAGCGACATCGTGACACGGTCTCTGAAAGCAGTAACCGCTTCGTTACCAAGCGCCTCATCAAACCCTTTCAAGTCAGCGGCATCATTCAGTGCGATCAGGGCCAATACAGTACCCATCGAGAACTTCGACTGGTGGACGGTCTGCGGATCCGTCACTGGGCCAAGCACATCAATGGCACCTTGGTGCACATGGGTCACCACGGATTCGATTTGATCGACAGTCAAGCCATTTTGTTTCATGGCTGCTTGCAACGCGTCAGCGGCGGGATGGGTGTGACGACAAGACGCATGAAATTTGAAAGACGTCTCGCTCAGCGCCCAACGAACCCCGAGTCTATCAACCAATTTGCTGGCATCAGCATCCTGACTCATGCCAGCACCCATGCCTTGGGCGCCTTCTAAAATGCGTTGTGCGCCGGTGAAGCCAGCCTGCGCCAAATACGCCGCCTGCATGCCAGCGGTGACCGCATGGGCAGTGTGGAGTTGCTTGGCGTCAGCAGCATCGCGCAGAAATTCCCACAGTCCGGCGGCGGTGGTACCGGCCGATCCAATGGCATGCAACATTTTATCGGGCGTTAGGTTCAACAGACGTCCGACGGCTGTGGCAGCGGCTAGGTTTCCTGCTGTCGCGGTGGTGTGAAATATCTTGTAGTGCGAACGACCCAAAAATTCGCCCACACGGATGCCCACTTCGTAGCCTGCGACACAAGCGGTGATGAATTCTTTGCCAGAAGCACCGATAGCTTGTGCGACGGCTAACGCTGGTGGAAAGACCACGGCGCCAGGGTGAAAGACCGCGCCGTTATGAACGTCGTCTTGCTCGGCCACGTGCGCTGAAGCCGCGTTCACCATGGCGGCAAAGTAAGGTGTTGTCTTGGTGCGTTGGACCAAATCTTCCGCGGCGCCACCATTGGGTCCCATTTGATTGGCAAACGTTGCCATGGCTTTGACGGGCTTGCTCGTTGAGCCCGCAAGAATCGACCCCACGGTATCAAGAAACAGGTCCTCACAGCGGTCTAAGACCGATTCTGGAATGTCTTCATACTGCAGCGTGGCGGCAAACTGAGCCAAAGCAGCACTCGGGTGTAACAAGGCGGTGGTCGATTCGTTAGACACGGCAATTACTCCTTTAAAAGGATCGAGGTAAACCCAAAATATGTTCTGCCACGTATGACAGGATTAAGTTCGTTGAGATAGGGGCCACTTGATAAAGGCGCGTTTCGCGGAATTTTCTTTCGACATCGTATTCGCAAGCAAAGCCAAAACCACCGTGAAACTGCAGGCAAGCGTTAGCGGCTTCCCAAGAGGCGTCAGCGGCCAGCAGCTTGGCCATGTTGGCCTGAGCACCACACGGTAAGCCGGCATCGTAAAGACGGCAAGCTTCATAGCGCATTAAGCTGGCGGCTTCGACGTTGACGTGGGCGCGCGCAATCGGAAATTGAACCCCTTGGTTTTGACCAATAGGGCGGCCAAAGACGACGCGTTCTTTGACGTACTTTGAGATGCGGTCAATAAACCAGTAGCCGTCGCCGATACACTCAGCCGCAATCAATGCGCGCTCGGCGTTTAGGCCGTCCATGATGTATTTAAAGCCTTTACCTTCCTCGCCGATCAAGTTCTCGGCTGGTATCTCAAGGTTGTCAAAAAATAATTCATTGGTTTCGTGGTTGACCATGTTCATGATTGGGCGAACCGTCATGCCGTTTTTAACAGCATGGTGCAAGTCAACCAGGAAAATCGACATGCCTTCAGACTTCTTGGTGACCTCGGCCAATGGCGTGGTACGAGCCAACAGAATCATGAGGTCAGAGTGCTGAACGCGTGAAATCCAAACTTTTTGTCCGTTGATGACGTACTTATCACCCTTTTTAACGGCGGTGGTTTTGATTTTAGTGGTGTCCGTACCGGTTGTCGGCTCAGTGACACCCATGGACTGTAGGCGCAACTCACCGGCCGCGATTTTGGGCAAGTAATGTTGCTTTTGAGCTTCGGAGCCATGCCGAAGCAACGTCCCCATGTTGTAAAGCTGACCGTGGCAGGCGCCTGAATTGCCACCCGAGCGGTTGATTTCTTCCATGATGACAGAGGCTTCCGTCATGCTTAAGCCCGATCCGCCGTATTCTTGCGGAATCAGTGCTGCCATCCAACCGGCCTCGGTCAGGGCGCTGACGAAAGCTTCAGGATAGGTCCGCTCTTCGTCAATTTTTCTGAAGTATTCATCAGGAAACTGGGCACACAAGCTACGGATCCCGTCTCTAATTTCTTGGTACTGTTCAGCGTGGGTTGTCATTGTTGCCTTATCATTACGGTTTAATCATTACGAAACTTTGCCGCACTGCTTAACACTTGACAATTGCTGTTTGATTAAGCCCAGCTTTCTAACAACCGAAGCATTGCGCACTGATTTTTACAGCGACTAAGCAAACCATGGCCAGCCATTTCGATTTAACCGATCTACAGCTCATTGTGAATATCGGCGACGCGAGTAGTTTGACACGCGGCGCTGAAAAGTCACATCTCTCGTTACCCGCTGCCAGTAACCGCGTTAAAAACCTCGAAGAGCACTTTGGGACTCGACTTTTTTTCCGGAACAGTCAGGGGGTCACGCTGACACCCTCAGGGGAGTCTTTCCTCAGGCATGCCCGCAAAGTTTTGCAGCAAATTGAGCAACTGCGCGGCGATATCCATGAGTACTCTAAGGGCATTAAAGGGCAGGTGAGGATGGTGGCCAATACCACTGCCATGACCGAGTTCATGCCATCAGTTCTCAGTCGATATCTCGCCACCCACCCAGATGTCACCGTTAATTTGCGTGAGCGGCTTAGCTATCTGGTGGCTAAAGCAGTGGCTGATGGGGCAGCAGACATTGGTGTGGTTGCGGGCCAGCCTGCTGGTGATGGCATTCAATTTTTACCTTACCGCAAAGACCGACTGACTTTGGTCACGGATATCAAGCATCCCTTGGCTGACCGAAAGGAAGTCGCTTTCGGCGAAACCCTGTCTTACGAATATGTCGGATTATCTGAATGGAGCGCCATCCACGCCTTTTTGATTCAAGCCGCTGACAATCTTGGCCATCCGTTTCGTTTTCGCATTGAGGTGGGCAGTTTCGACTCGGTATGCCGAATGATCGAGGCTGGCGTGGGCATCGGTGTCGTGCCCGAGCAGGCTGCGCGACGCTTTTCTAGCAACATGAACCTACGTTTGGTGAAACTTTCAGATCCGTGGGCTGAGCGAAAACTGCATATTTGCGTGCGTGATTTGGCTGCCTTGCCGCCATTCGCCCGCGATTTGGTGGACATTTTGCTGCAAGACGTGCCTGAAGTTGAACGTGAGCCCGCACAGTAAAACGATCCTTTTTATGGAGACTGTGTGTCGATGTTAAGTCAGCTGGTTTTGGCAACGGCAAACCCCGGTAAACGACGCGAGTTCGATCGCCTGTTGGCGCCTTTGGGGGTGAGTGTCTTGGATCAGGCCTCGCTTGGTGTTGATCCGGCGCCAGAGCCCTACACCACCTTTCTTGAAAATGCCCTGACCAAAGCGCGTCATGCCAGCAGCAAAACAGGTTTACCCGCGCTGGCCGATGATTCTGGCATCTGTGTATCGGCTTTGTCTGGCGCACCTGGGGTTCACTCAGCGCGCTTTGCCGAGCCGATGACAGGCCTGGCTCAAGACAAAGCCAATAATCAAAAACTAGTTGCTAGTTTGAATGGCGTGACAGATCGTCAAGCCATGTATGTGGCCATTTTGGTACTGGTTTTATCGCCAGATGATCCCTTGCCGATCGTTGCCCAAGGCTCATGGACGGGGCAGGTCATTGATCAGCCGCGAGGCGAGCATGGTTTTGGCTACGACCCGCATTTCCTTTTGCCCGAACTCGGGTTGACAGCCGCTGAGCTCCATGCAGCGCAAAAAAATGAAATCAGTCATCGCGCGCAGGCGATGCGAATCTTAATCAACACGCTGCGTGAACGCGTTTTGATTCGCGAATGACCACTTCACCAAATCCCCGTCGGGTCATCCCGATTGCTCGGCAGGACGTAAAAAGCACGGGTTCTGGGTTGCAACCCGTCAAAACGGAGTTTGCGCTTGAGGCGTTGCCGCCATTGTCGCTTTACATCCACGTACCCTGGTGTATTCGTAAGTGCCCCTATTGTGATTTTAATTCCCATGAGGCACCAGATGACCTGCCAGAGTCGGGTTATCTTCAAGCGTTGACGGCTGATCTTGAGCAAGCATTGCCCTTCATCTGGGGTCGGCAAATTCACACCATTTTCATTGGAGGTGGCACGCCGAGCTTGTTGTCTGCGGCGGCTCTGGATCAACTGATTGCGATGGTACGCGCTAGGTTGTCGATATGGCCAGACGCCGAGATCACCCTTGAAGCCAACCCTGGCGCGTCAGAGGCGCAGAAATTCGCTTCTTTTGCAGCCAGCGGTGTTAACCGCTTGTCGATCGGTGTGCAATCGTTTAACGATAATTACTTAAAGGCTTTGGGTCGTCGTCACGATGTCAAGCAGGCAATGAGGGCTATCGAATACGGTTTGCGCTCGTTTAATCGAGTCAATTTGGACCTGATGTACGGTCTTCCGGGACAAACTGCTAGCCAGTGGGAGACTGAGTTAAGAACGGCATTGGCAATGGGAGTACAACACCTGAGCCTCTACCAATTGACGATCGAGCCACAGACGGTTTTTGCGAAGTTTCCCCCAGCGCTGCCTGATGATGATGTGCTCGGTGAGATGGAAGCGTACATTGGGCAGGCAATCTCGGCTCACGGCTGGGATCGGTATGAAGTTTCTGCGTTTGCGAGCGTTAAAGAACGCTCTCGCCACAATTTGAATTATTGGACGTTTGGGGATTACTTGGGCATTGGCCCTGGCGCGCACAGCAAATTGTCGTTTCATGATCGGATCGAGCGTAGCGCTCGCACCCGGAATCCTGAGCAGTGGATGCAATCGGCCATACGTCACGACGGTAGTCATGTCAGTGAGACAAGGCGATTGAGTTCGACCGATTTGCCCTTCGAGTTTATGCTTAACGCGTTGCGGTTGCGCCAAGGTGTAGCAACCTCTCTTTTTGAAGAGCGCACGGGATTGTCGCGATTGGCATTGAGCGCAACCCTGCAATTGGCGCTTGAGCGTCATCTGATGTCACCAGACCCTAGCCGCTTGTGTGCTACTGAGCTCGGGTGGCGACATCTCAATATCCTGCAAAGCCTGTTTTTAGAGGATGAGGGTTCGCTTAAACGGTAAAAGATTCATGTGCACTATTTATGTGCAATTAATGGTGCATAATGCACCATTATTGTGCTTAATATGACTTCGATGTTTTTTTGTTGCCAAACGGCGCTTTCACCAGTGCTGGCACGTATTTTGCATTCAGAGAAACATAATTTCACAAGCCACCTGATGTGACAGTTAAGAAGTACTTTTTTGAAATCGTATAAACCGGAGCCATCATGAGCACGACCCAAGACGTTTTAAAGCTGATTACCGATAACGAAGTCAAGTTTGTTGACTTGCGTTTCACTGACACCATGGGTAAGGAGCAGCATGTCTCAATACCTGCCCACCAAATGGACGCAGAGAAGTTTGAATCTGGCCAAGCCTTTGATGGTTCATCGATTGCGGGTTGGAAGGGTATCGAGGCCTCTGATATGTTGTTGATGCCTGATTCGGAATCAGCACGCATGGATCCTTTCCGTGAAGAGTCGACCCTTATCATGACTTGCGACGTGGTTGAGCCCTCAGACATGAAAGGCTACGATCGTGACCCGCGATCATTGGCTAAGCGTGCCGAGGCATATTTGAAATCTAGTGGCTTGGGCGACACTGCTTTCTTCGGTCCTGAGCCAGAGTTTTTTGTGTTTGACGGTGTGACTTGGAACACCGACATGTCTGGTACCTTCGTGAAAATCAAATCCGAAGAAGCCTCATGGAGCACAGGCCTTGACATGGATGGCGGCAACTTGGCGCACCGTCCTGCGGTCAAAGGTGGTTACTTCCCAGTGCCCCCTGTTGACTCATTCCAAGACATGCGTTCGGAAATGTGTTTGTTGCTTGAAGAGCAGGGTGTGCCTGTTGAAGTACATCATCACGAAGTGGCTGGTGCCGGTCAATCTGAGATTGGCACGCGCTTCAGCACACTGGTAAAGCGTGCTGACTGGAATCAGATTTTAAAATACACGGTTCACAACGTTGCCCATGCCTACGGCAAAACCGCAACCTTTATGCCCAAACCCATCGTTGGTGATAACGGCTCGGGTATGCACGTGCACCAGTCGATTTGGAAAGACGGCCAAAACTTGTTTGCCGGTAACGGCTACGCTGGCCTGTCGGAGTTTGCCTTGTATTACATCGGCGGTATCATCAAGCATGCGCGCGCGCTTAATGCCATTACCAACCCCGGCACAAACTCTTACAAGCGCTTGGTGCCTCACTTTGAAGCACCAGTAAAATTGGCTTATTCGGCCCGTAACCGTTCAGCCTCGATCCGTATCCCGTATGTCAGCAACCCTAAGGGACGTCGCATCGAAGCCCGTTTCCCCGATCCACTGGCTAACCCGTATCTTGCTTTTTCAGCGCTGATGATGGCTGGTTTGGATGGCGTGCAAAACAAGATTCACCCTGGTGATGCTGCTGACAAGAACTTGTACGACTTGGCGCCTGAAGAGGATGCAAAGATCCCAACCGTTTGTCATTCGCTGGATCAAGCCCTCGAAGCGCTTGATGCCGATCGTGAGTTCCTCACGCGCGGCGGTGTCTTCAGCAACGGCATGATCGACGCATACATCGATTTGAAAATGGCTGAGGTCACACGCATTCGCATGACCACTCACCCTGTCGAATTCGACTTGTATTACAGCCTGTGATTCTCCTGATTTGAGGTGGTCGGGTCGAGCCGACCCGACACCCATGAACACTGGTGATTCCTACGACCTTCTTGCCACAACAGTCCTGCTTCTAGATCGAGACGGGATTGTGGTGCGTGTCAATTCTGCCGCTCAAGATCTGTTCGGGCGCTCGCGACGCCACCTAGAAGGTCAAATGGCGATTGCGTTATTTGATCCAGATCCCCCTTTGGCGCAATCATTCTTGCATGCTTGTGAGGGTACGCTTGAGAGCTGTCGTCAGGTGGCTTTGGTGCCCAAAGGTTCTAATTCCAGTGAAGTCTCCGTGACAACAGTGAGCCTTTTGGGGCACGAAGGCTGGGCCGCGCTCGTCGAGGTTGCAGACTTAGAGTCACGGTTGGTGGTAGATCGCACACAACGTTTGGCGCAAGCGATTGCCGGTCAACACGAACTGTTGCGCAATTTGGCTCACGAGGTCAAGAATCCGTTGGGCGGGCTCAGGGGCGCGGCTCAGCTGTTAGAAGCAGAGTTACCCGACGATCGGTTGAAAGAATACACGGGCGTCATCATTTCAGAGGCAGACCGTTTGCAGGTGCTTGTGGATCGTTTGACCACGCCCCAGGCCAGTCCCATGCAATTGTCTTTAATGAATATTCATGAAGTTTGTGAGCGGGTTTGTGCGCTCGTGCAGGCCGAATTCAAAACGGTTGAAATTATTCGCGACTACGATGCGTCGATGCCTGAATTCAGTGCGGATTCAGCCAGGTTGGTGCAGGCGTTATTAAATGTGGTGCGTAATGCTGCCCAGGTCATGCAAGAAGAACCCCCTCATGATGGGCCGCATATTGTCGTCAAAACGCGCATTGCTCGACAAGTGATGCTGCAACATCGTCAACACCGCAGCGCTGCGGTAATTACTGTCATTGACAATGGACCCGGTGTGCCGACTGATTTAAAAGATAAAATTTTCCATCCGCTGGTAACAGGTCGAAGCGGTGGAACGGGCTTGGGATTAAGTCTGGCACAAGATCTGCTTGCACAGCACGGTGGTTTATTAGAGTTCGAGTCCCGAGCGGGCCACACGGAGTTCCGATTGATGCTACCGCTGGAGTTGACATGAAACCGGTCTGGATCGTAGATGATGACCAAGCCATTCGCTGGGTTTTAGAGAAAGCACTGAATCGTGCTGGCATTGAAACCATGAGTTTTTCCAGCGCTGCTGACGTGCAATTAGCCCTCACCTCAGCTGAGCCCGCTGCACTTATATCCGACATTCGGATGCCTGGCAAAGACGGTCTTACTTTGTTAAAGGAAGTCAAAGAAACACACCCTCGTTTGCCCGTTATTGTGATGACCGCTTTTGGCGATTTAGACAGTACGGTCTCTGCCTTTCAGGGGGGGGCCTTCGATTTTTTGCCCAAACCTTTTGATATCAATGACGCGGTCACCTTAATCAGTCGCGCCCTGCAAGAATCTAGCGCATCAGAAAGTGCGTCAACCACGGCCACGCCGCCGGGCGCGAAAGGTAAGTCAGTCAAAGCGATGTTGACGCAGTCGAGTTCGCCTGCCATGCAAGAGGTTTTTCGTGCCATTGGTCGTTTGGCGCAGTCAAACGTGACGGTTTTAATTACCGGCGAGTCTGGGACAGGCAAAGAACTGGTTGCACGTGCCTTGCACCAACATGGCTCACGTGCACGGGGTCCTTTTGTGGCGTTAAACACAGCGGCCATTCCGAAAGATTTACTTGAAGCAGAGTTGTTTGGTCATGAACGCGGGGCTTTTACCGGCGCCAATGCCAATCGGCGAGGGCGGTTCGAAGAGTCGTCTGGCGGCACTTTGTTTCTCGATGAAATCGGTGACATGCCGTTTGAGCTGCAAACGAGGCTCTTGCGAGTGCTGTCAGATGGCTCCTTTTATCGTGTTGGTGGCTCTCAGCCGATTCAAGTGGATGTGCGCATCATTGCGGCCACACACCAGCCACTTGAAGACAGGGTACGCGAAGGTCGGTTCAGAGAGGATTTGTTCCATCGGCTTAATGTGATTCGTTTGCGTTTGCCGCCTTTGCGAGAACGACGTGAAGACGCCCCTGATTTGGCTCGTCACTTTTTAGACACAAGCGCGCAATCGCTTGGGGTGCCTGTAAAAAAGTTGTCTGACGACGCCATGGCACTCTTGCAGCAATTTGATTTTCCAGGCAACGTTAGACAGCTCGAAAACTTTTGCCATTGGCTGACTGTCATGGCGCCTGGCAAGACAATCAACGTTTCAGACTTGCCGCCAGAGATTAAGCAGTTCAAGTCAACGCCGCGGTCAACGACTGAGGCTCTCAGTGCCTTCTCTGATTTAAACCCAATATCTATCAAGACCGCCGTCGATTCAGGGCAAGCCTTTACAGAACACGGCTGGGTTGAGCTTTTGGCTGAAGACGCCTCGAAGCGTTTGCAGCATACAGATCCAGAGGTGTGGGGTGCACTCACGCGCGAGTTTGAAAAAGCAGTGCTCCAAGCCGCGCTGCAGGTTTGCCGTGGACGTCGCGTTGAAGCGGCGGCAAGACTGGGAATGGGTCGCAATACGATCACGCGAAAGTTACGCGAATTGGGCATGGACGGCGGTTAAAACAAACCGTTGAAGTCTATGATTGGGTCAGTATCGCAACCCATCTTTCTACTGCCTCACGTTGCCGGTGGTGAGGCAAGAGCGCTTGCCTTTTTTCTTTCGTACCCCTTGCGCAGGTGACGGCTTTCCAAAACCAAAGCGAAGGCCTCGGGTATCTAAACACTTGAAAAGGTCCTGCGCGAAAAAATCCAACACGTTAGAATAGCCATCAATGCGAATGAGAATAGTTACTCATAAGCTGCTGTTCTGCAGTCATCGGTAGCGGCTTAATGCATTCGAATAATATTTTTCTATTAATATTTAAAATTCAATAGAATAAACTCTGACATGGGAGTTCTTCATGAGTAAAACCATCATTCACACCAATCTGGCACCCGCTGCGGTCGGTCCTTATTCGCAAGCTGTGGCCACCACGGGGCCCAAAACCATCTATCTGTCAGGCCAGATTGGATTGGTCCCAGCGACTGGTGAGTTGGTGACCGAATCATTCGAGGCTCAGGTCAAACAAGCCTTTCAAAACATGACTGCTGTCGTGCAAGCTGCCGGTGCAGAGTTAAATCAAATTGTAAAGTTAACGCTATACATAACTGATTTATCAAAATTTTCTGATGTGAATCAAATCATGGCGACTGTCATTCCTGAGCCTTTTCCTGCCCGCTCAACGGTTGAGGTCAGTGGCTTACCCAAAGGCGCAGATTTTGAAGTCGAAGCCATCGTTGTTTGCTAAAAAACCCTCGAAGACCACTCGACCGGGTGGTGTTGCTGCGCTTTATGAAAAGCTGGGTTTAATCACGCCCACTGATTTTTTGCTGCACTTTCCTTTGCGTTATGAGGATGAGACTTGTCTACAACCGATTGGCTCGGCACGGCCTTATGCCAGCCTGAATGTCGAAGGCGAGGTCACGCAAGCAGACGTGACGTATCGCCCCAGAAAGTATTTGACGGCCAAACTACGCGACGATAGCGGTGAAATTGGCTTGCGGTGGATTAATTTTTATCCCAGTCAGTTGCAGCAGATGCAAGTGGGAAAACGCTGGCGTGTTCGTGGTGAGGTGAGGCCAGGATTTAACGGATTGGAGATGATCCATCCGCGTGTCAGTCGACCCGGTGCGCCTTTGCCCAATACGCTGACACCGGTTTACCCGAGCACTGAGGGTTTGACGCAAAAAGCCATTCGTACCCGAATCGAGGCGGCGTTGCAAGCCGCTGACATCGACGACACACTGCCAGACAGTGTTCGGGAACGCTTGGGGCTATTGTCTTTCGGTGAGGCCGTAAAGTCGCTTCACAGACCAACACCCGACGCTTGTGTGGATGATTTAGAACAACGCACACACCCGGCTTGGATTAGGGTGAAGTTCGATGAGTTATTGGCTCAGCAGATCAGTTTGGCGGATGCTCGTGAAGCGCGTCGACAAAAAACAGCGCAGCCCCTACCCAAAACCAAGCATGCGGCATCTTTGGTTGATCAGATGCTTAAGGCATTGCCGTTCGAATTGACCCCTGCGCAAAAACGCGCGATTGGCGAAATCCATGCCGACATGGCGCTTGACTATCCGATGCATCGTCTGCTGCAAGGTGATGTGGGTAGTGGTAAAACGGTGGTTGCGGCGCTCGCCGCACTCAGGGCTGTGGAGCACGGTAAGCAAGCCGTTGTCATGGCGCCAACAGAAATCTTGGCGGAGCAGCACTTTCTTAAATTCAGCGCTTGGGCACAACCTTTGGGATTGCAATGTGTTTGGTTAAGCTCAGGACTTTCGGCGCCTATCAAACGACAAAACTTAGCGGCGATCGCTAGCGGTGAGGCAAAATTGATTGTGGGCACCCAAGCGCTCATTCAACAGGGTGTTCGATTTTATGATTTGGGTTTGGCTATCGTTGATGAGCAGCATCGCTTTGGTGTGTCGCAACGCTTGGCACTCGGTCAAAAAGCTGAACAGTCTCGTCTCACACCAATGAGTCTGGGTGTCTACCCCCATCAACTCACCATGAGTGCGACACCCATTCCTCGCACATTAGCGATGACATTTTTTGCTGATTTGGATGTCTCTGTTATCGACGAACGACCACCTGGGCGCACACCGGTAAAAACAAAATTGGTTAGTGCGAACCGGCGCGAAGAAGTTATCGAAGGCGTGCGAAAAGCTGTGACTGAGGGCGGTCAGGTCTATTGGGTGTGCCCCTTAGTCGAAGAAAGTGAAGCCCTCGAACTACAAACAGCGAAAGACACCCATGCGCGCTTAACGCAGACGCTTGTTGGGCTGACGGTTGGACTGGTTCATGGTCGACTGAGTTCACAAGAAAAAGCAGCTGTCATGCATGCATTTTCTGCTGGTGAATTGGCTGTTTTGGTGGCGACTACGGTTATAGAAGTCGGCGTTGATGTGCCCAATGCCAGCTTGATGGTTATCGAGCATGCCGAGCGGTTTGGCTTGGCTCAGTTGCATCAATTGCGCGGTCGGGTAGGGCGTGGTTCGCGTGAATCCATTTGTCTTTTGCTCTTTGAGAAGCCGCTCTCACAAGAAGCCCAGACGCGCCTGCGAGCCATGTATGAGACTGATGACGGTTTTGAGATTGCACGGCGTGATTTGCAACTCAGAGGCCCTGGTGAATTCTTGGGTGCCCGTCAATCGGGTTTGGCGTTATTGCGCTTTGCCGATTTTGAAGCCGATTCGCATTGGTTGGCGCAAGCACAGGCTTTGGCCGTTGAACTGAGGCAGAACCAACCTGAGGTGGCCCAAAGGCACAAAGACCGATGGATGCAGGCACGGGAAGCATTTTTAAATGGTTAGTGCGGTGAGAATGTTCCACGGTACCCATTATTTTTAGGACGTTAGACATGACATTAACGGAATTAAAGTACATCGTGGCAGTGGCACGAGAACGGCACTTTGGTCGAGCGGCAGAGGCTTGCTTTGTTAGCCAACCCACCTTATCAGTGGCGATTCGCAAGCTCGAAGATGAGCTCGGCGTGACGGTGTTTGAACGTGGTGGGGCTGAAATCGGTGTGACGCCCATTGGTGAGCGCCTGATTGCACAAGCCCACAAAATCTTGCAAGAAAGTGCCCTGATGAAGGAAATCGCCCGCATGGGTCACGACCCATTAGCCGGTCCGCTAAGGGTAGGGGTGATTTACACCATTGGTCCTTACCTCTTACCTCGCTTGATTCCAGTGCAGATTCAAACAACGCCGCAAATGCCCCTTATTTTGCAAGAAAACTTCACAGCCAAATTAGTCGAGTTATTGCGCAACGGTGAAATTGATTGTGCGATTATGGCGTTGCCCGTGCCTGATGCCGGACTGGTGACCATGCCGCTTTACGATGAGCCTTTTATGGTTGCGATGCCAGCGGGGCACCCATGGGCGGCGCGCGACAGTATTGAAGCCACGGATCTGAAGCAGCAGACCATGTTGTTGCTCGGCGCTGGTCATTGTTTTAGAGACCATGTGTTGGGTGTGTGCCCCGAGTTATCACGCTTTGCCGATCACAATGAGGGGATTCAGCGTACGTTTGAGGGCTCTTCACTAGAGACCATTCGTCACATGGTAGCCGCTGGGATCGGTTTGACAGTGATGCCAATCACGTCATTGATGGCCAATGAAAACGCCGAGTCGGCTTTGCTTAAGTATGTGCCTTTTAAATCACCCGCACCCGACCGGCGTGTTGTTTTGGCATGGCGCAAGAGCTTTCCCCGCATGGCGGCGATTCAAACCTTGGCGCAGGCCATTCGTGAAAGTCGCTTGCCCGGGGTAAACATGCTGCCGATTGACAAGCGATTGTTCGACGCCAATCCAGCCCAAGTGGTAACCTGATTGAATGATTTTGAGTGTGCTGATAATCAGTACACCCCAGCGTTTAAGGAGTTTTCGATGAAAAAAACAAGCAATAAAACAGCCGCTGCTTTGGCAGTACCAGCGATCAATATTGGCATTTCAGCCAAAGATAGGGCGGTCGTTGCCAGCGAGTTGTCCAAGATGCTGGCGGACTCTTACACGCTTTATTTGATGACGCACAACTTTCACTGGAACGTGACTGGCCCCATGTTCAACACCTTACACACCATGTTCATGGGTCAATATACTGAAGAGTGGACAGCCTTGGATCAAATCGCTGAACGCATTCGTGCACTCGGCCACTATGCGCCAGGTACATATGCTGAGTACGCCAAGTTGTCATCCATTAGCGAACCCAAGCAAGTGCCCACGGCCGACGAAATGATTCGTTTGCTGGTATCTGGCAACGAGTCAGTCGCCAAAACCGCACGGGCTGCTTTTGCGCATGCCAGTGCTGCCAATGATCAGCCAACCGCAGATCTGCTGACACAACGACTCGACATCCATGAAAAAAATGCTTGGATGTTGCGCAGCCTTCTTCAGTAACGAGTCAATTGTCTTGAGTATGTTGTTGTGAGTATGTCATCGTGAGCGAAATAGCTCGGATACACCGACTCGGGCTGTATGCCCGGTTGGTTCGCATTGATAAGCCCATAGGGACGCTACTGTTGCTGTGGCCAACGCTCTGGGCGCTTTGGGCGGCCAGCGGCGGCTTGCCGCCATGGCATATTCTGTTGATTTTTATCGCGGGTACCTTCTTGATGCGTGCCGCGGGTTGTGCCATCAATGACTACTTCGATCGCGATATTGATCGCCATGTCAAACGAACCAAAGATCGGGTCTTAACCCGTGGGCTGATCCGGGCGTCAGAAGCACTCTGGGTTGCCGGTATATTGGCATTGTGTGCATTTGCATTGGTGTTGACGCTCAACGCATTGACCATCCAGTTATCCATTGTGGCGCTGGTGTTAGCGGCAACCTATCCCTTGATGAAGCGTTTTTTTGGGGTGCCTCAAGCCTATCTTGGCATTGCATTTGGGTTTGGCATACCAATGGCTTTTGCAGCGGTCACAGCGAGCATTCCCATGGTTGCCTGGGTGATGCTGGTGGCCAATCTCTTTTGGACGGTGGCTTACGATACGGAATACGCGATGGTTGATCGCGACGACGACTTGAAACTCGGTCTTAAAACCGCTGCAATTACCTTTGGACGGTTTGATAGGCTAGCGATCGGTCTTTGTTACGGTGCGGCTTTATTGTTGTTGTTTTGGGTGGGTGTCAAGATGGGTTGGCACTGGGCTTATTATGTTGGTTTACTCATTGCTGCGGGTATTGCGACCCAGCATTTATTCTGGATCCAAGGTCGCGAGCGTGAGGCCTGTTTCCGTGCCTTTCGGCATAACAATTGGTTTGGCGCTGCGGTATTTGGTGGGGTTGTGGCGCAGTATCTTATTACCGTATAAAACTGACTTGGTCCGAACTGACCTTGAATCCCTGGAATTCGTATGACTGATTCTCACCATCAAACAAACATCGCCTTCATCGGCGGCGGCAACATGGCTGGCGCCATCATTGAGGGCATGGCTGCACAAGGGACAGATCTTTCTACCATCACAGTCGTTGATAACCATTTGCCCACGGTTCAGCGCTGGCGAGCCCGTGGCATCGTGTGTGAACAGCACTGTGGGGATACTTTGAGCGAGGCAGCGATTTGGGTCTTGGCTGTCAAGCCTCAACAGCTCGCGGCTGTCATTGCGCAAGCCAAGCCGTTTTTAACGCCTCAGACTTTGGTGGTTAGTATTGCCGCTGGTATCGATTTGCAAACCCTATCCAAGTGGCTAGGTAACGAGACACAGCCGTTCACACAAGTGGTGCGCGCGATGCCCAACACACCGGCCTTGGTGCAAAAAGGCATGACCGGGTTGGTGGCTGCCAGTGGTGTGAGCGACGCTCAGCGACAAACGGTTGAAGGCATCATGGCAGCCGTTAGCGAAGTTTTGTGGGTTGAGTCTGATGATTTGATTGATGCGGTCACGGCGCTCTCAGGCAGTGGCCCGGCCTACGTTTTCCGATTCCTTGAGGCTTTGATAGCGGGCGGCGAGAAACTTGGTTTAACGCCGGCTCAAGCCAAACAAATGGCCTTGGCCACATTGGCTGGTGCCACAGCCCTTGCAGCTGATTCACCGGAGACGCCTGCAGTGTTGCGCGAGCGAGTCACGTCAAAGGGGGGCACAACAGCTGCCGCATTAGATGTTCTTCAGGCCAAGGGGTTTCATGAGGCGGTTGGTTTAGCCATGCAAGCAGCCTTTGAGCGGGCGGGGGCTTTGTCAAAAGAACTGGGCAAATGAGGCTTGTCGCATTGACCTCGATTTTCACGGTCATTCACACCACAAGAGTGCCGCGGTTTGCTAAAAAGCAAGATGTCTTGGTGCTTGGCATGGCCTTTTAACCACCACTGATTCACTTTCGACTGATGCGTATCAGTCAAACTTTTGGAGATTTGATTCATGAGCACCCCATTTCGTGTCGCGGTTTTACCGGGCGATGGCATTGGTAAGGAAGTCATGCCTGAAGGGCTGAAAGTATTAGAGGCTGCGGCAAGCAAGTTTGGGCTGGCTTTGAGTTTTGAGCATCATGACTGGGCCTCGTGCGACTATTACGCCAAGCACGGTGAAATGATGCCGGCTGATTGGAAAGACCGCTTAAAGGGTGCCGATGCACTGTATTTTGGTGCTGTTGGTTGGCCAGACGCTGTGCCTGATCACGTGTCTTTGTGGGGCTCGTTGTTAAAGTTTCGACGCGAATTCGATCAATACATTAACTTGCGACCCGTGCGCTTGTTTGATGGCGTGCCATGCCCATTGGCCAATCGTAAGGCTGGCGACATTGATTTTTTTGTGGTTCGTGAGAACACCGAAGGTGAGTACACATCACTAGGTGGCACCATGTTCCCCGGCACAGATCGTGAGATTGTGATCCAAGAATCGGTATTCAGCCGGATTGGCAGTGACCGTGTGCTTAAGTACGCATTTGAATTGGCCAAACAACGCGATCGCAAGCACTTAACTATCGCCACCAAATCGAACGGCATTGCCATCAGCATGCCTTACTGGGACGAGCGTGCCAATGAAATGGCCAAGAACTACCCAGAAGTGACCACCGATAAGCAACACATTGACATCTTGTCGGCTCGTTTCGTGCTGCAACCTGACCGCTTTGATGTCGTGGTGGCAACCAACCTGTTTGGTGATATTTTGTCTGATCTTGGTCCAGCCTGCACCGGTACGATTGGCTTGGCGCCATCGGCCAATTTGAACCCCGATCGTTTGTTCCCGTCGTTGTTTGAGCCGGTTCATGGTTCGGCGCCAGATATTTATGGCAAAAACATCGCCAATCCTATCGCCATGATTTGGTCGGGTGCTTTGATGCTTGAGTACCTGGGCCGTGGTCTGCCAGTAGACAAGCAAGCACCCTATCTAGAAGCACACGATGCGATTGTGGCGGCTATTGAAGTTGTGCTTGCCAAGGGTCCTCGCACGGCCGACCTCGGTGGCAAGGCAAGCACCACAGAACTTGGTGACGCCGTTACTAAGCAGTTGTTGGCCTCGTGATGGCATCACCAGGCAATCGGTTTAAAGAACGGTTGTTGGCAGGGGAGCCGCAGATCGGTCTGTGGCTGTCGATTCCCAGCGCCTTTACGGCTGAAATTTGCGCCACAGCCGGGTACGACTGGCTGCTTTTGGATGGTGAGCATACGCCCAATAGCATCCAAACAGTTTTGGCTCAGGTCCAAGCGATAGGGGGCTATCCCATTTCGCACCCTATTGCACGTCCCTTGATTGGTGACCCAGTTTTAATCAAGCAGCTGCTTGACGTTGGGGTTCAAACCTTGTTGATCCCCATGGTTGATAATGCCCAACAAGCCGCCGAACTGGTGCGTGCCACGCGCTATCCACCGCACGGGTTCAGAGGGGTAGGGTATGGCACAGCGCGGGTGTCTCGCTGGGATCTTCGCACCGACTACCCAAAAGTAGCTGACCAAGAAGTTTGCCTGTTGGTGCAAGCCGAGACTCAAGACGCAATCAACAACTTAGATGAGATCTGTGCCGTGCCCGGTGTTGATGGTGTTTTTTTGGGTCCGTCGGACTTGGCAGCAGCCTATGGCCATTTGGGTAATCCTGGGCACCCCGATGTGCAAGCTGTGATTGAACAAGGCATTGACACTATTCTCAAACACGGTAAAGCACCAGGGATTCTGACCCCCGATGAAGCCTTAGCCAAGCGGTATTTGGCACTCGGCGCAAAGTTCGTGGCTGTAGGCCTCGAAGCCCGTGTCTTGGCCCGTGGTGTGCGGGAACTTCGCGAGCGGTTTCGGCCCTAAAGGGTTATGCCATTCAAAAAAACTAACTCCAGAGCATCCAACAATCGTATCGGCCGATTTTCGGCGGGTGCGATTGGGGTGTCTGTCATTGTTGGATTGATAGTCATCGGGGTTAATTATTTTCAAACTGATGCCGGTGTTCTGTACACCGTGCATCAGGGTCTAAAAATAGAGCGAGTAGAGCGCTCCGGGCCAACGGCATTCTGGGTGGCGCCAGCTCAAGAACCAGCGCTCGCGGACGGCAAATTGCTCTACGGCACGTTTTGTGCCTTTTGTCACGGTGCCAAGATGGAAGGTCAACCGAACTGGCGCAGCCGCATGGCCAATGGACGTTTGCCGGCGCCGCCGCACAACATCACGGGTCACACCTGGCACCATCCCGATGCGCAGTTGCTCAGCATGATCAAAGATGGTTTTGTGCCGGGGGTGACAGCACCCATTGGTTATGAAAGCAATATGCCAGCATTTGGCGCAGCATTAAGCGATATCCAGATCAAAACCATTTTGGCGTATATCAAAACTTACTGGCCAGACGATGCGCTTGACGCGCAGAGGGAGATATCACTGCAGTAGGTCTAACCATCCTCTCGTATATCATTTACTTTACATAATATACATTATGCGGTTAATACGGACTAGTCAACTGTTTCGATATGATCAATCATACTTTTTGTATTCAACACTTAACGCCTCAAATCAACGCAAACCGCTGCCCAAGTAATGGCACCTGACATGGCAACCCAAGCTCGTGCACGACTCGTTGGCGTAACGTGTCTGCGGCTGTGGGTTCACCGTGATTTAAAAATACTTGTCGGGGACTGCCACCAGCACTCTCTAACCAATCCAGCAATTGATCAGCATCAGCGTGCGCTGAAAAACCCTCGATTGAGTGAATCTCAGCCTTGACTTCGAGATCTTGCCCAAAAACACGGACAGTCGGTTCGCCTGCCACTAACCGTGCGCCACGGGTCCCAGCGGCTTGAAACCCCGCAAAAACAATTGAATTGCGCTGCTCACCAACCAACGTACATATGTGATGTAAAACCCGACCGCCTGTGGCCATCCCACTTGCTGAAATAATGATGCGTGGGTATTTAAGCGCATTCAGGGCCTTTGACGCTTGAGTCGTGTCAACCAATTGGGCCACATCGAACACCATTTTGATTTGCTCGGCGCTCAGCTGATGATCCCGATGATGCTTTTGATAGAGCTTGGTCACATTGACTGCCATTGGGCTGTCTAAAAAAACAGGCAGCTTTGGGATTTGTTTAGACTCAATCAAGTCATTAATGGCGTGCATCAAAACTTGTGCACGGCCGACGGCAAAGGCGGGAATCAAAACCGCCCCACCCCGTCTAACGGTTGCGTTGATGATGCTCGCCAACAATGCTTTGGGGTCTTCAGTACGATGTTGCCGATTGCCATAAGTGGACTCCATCACCACATAATCGACCGGCCCGAGCGTTTCTGGCGCACCCAAAATGGGGGCTTGTGCACGTCCCAAATCACCAGAAAACACCACCTCTCGATCGCCCGCTTGAACGCGTACAAAGGCGGCACCGAGCATATGACTGGCACGTTGAAGTTTGATTGAGATATCCGGCAAGACATGGTGCCAATCGCCGAAGGATAGGGGTTTGAAAAGCTTGACCGTTGCCTCAACGTCAGCCATGTCATACAACGGCTTGGCTGGGTGGTGTTTGCTCGTGTTGTGACGATTGGCATGGGTGGCCTCTTCTTGCTGAAGGTTGGCGCTGTCAAGCAGCAAAACAGTCGCCACATCCATTGACGCGGCTGAGGTATAGATGGGCCCGCAAAAGCCTTGCTTGACCAGCAACGGTAACGCGCCTGCATGATCCAAATGCGCGTGAGTCAGCACGACGGCCGACAACCGCTTGGGCTCAAACGGCAAATCAATCCAATTGAGTTGCCGTAAATTCTTGTGGCCTTGAAACATGCCACAATCCACGAGTAAGCGATAACCATTGAAGGTTAGGAGTGTTTTTGAACCCGTCACAGTGCCAGCAGCCCCGTAAAAATCCAAGGTCGCTGGCGATATGCCTTTGGCTAAGACAGTGGGTATGGAAGCGTGGTTTGATTTGTCAATTGTGCCCATGCGCGTATGCCTTTAAAAAATAATTGAGCGCGCATCCTAAGCGTTTAAGCAATGATTGACTGGCGATCATGGCTGTTTTTAGCCGAGCAAAATCACCTTCTTGTGCCCCGCTGTTGTCGTATGATGAGCACTCAAATTCACGCCAAAGGAGTCATCATGGTGACAGAAATCGCCCACCTGGTCATTAAAGCTGGGGAAGAATCAGATTTTGAAGCGAAGGTCGCGCTGGCTAAACCCTATTTTTTAGCAGCCAAAGGCTGTCACGGCGTTCGGCTGGTTCGCTGCATCGAGCATCCCAGCCAATATCAATTGTTCGTTGAGTGGGAGACGGTACAAGCCCATATGGTTGATTTCAGGGAGTCTGATGGTTTCCAGCAATGGCGCGCACTGGCCAGCCGTCACTTTGCTCAAGCCCCAACGGTCGAGCACGTCGAGAACGTTTCGATTTAGACGCCCTGATCAGCCCAATTGCGGGTATTGCGCCGATTGGCATCATGTTGCCAAGAGGCTTGCGCCAAACAGCGTTTTTATCGCCACTGAGCGGTGTCGTCAATTGCGCTGAAGCAATCTTATATGTGCCATTTACTTCGTTTTCAAGCAAAGCAAGGATCTGTTCACGCGTTAAGGCTTGACTGCCGGTTGGCGCTCTTGGTGCTTGAGCCACGGCTGTGACCACGCAAAGGCTGGCTACTTCACCAGCCACAAAGCAGCGTTAAACGCGTTTAAACCGGATGGGTGTTTGTAAGGTATTTTTGGACGGCAGGCTGACTTTCATCTAAGCTGACTCCTACGAAATGATTCGAGCGATGATGATCCCATGCATAACGTAATGTATCGACTTCAAGCCGTTGAAAAAACGGCCATAAAATCCATCAACCCAGACCCAATACCCGCGAGGGTATTGGGTGCGTCTGGACATCACTTGGCCTTTTGGTTAATGCTGTTGACCCTGTGGTTTGTGGGCCACTCGCTGGCTTTGGCCCAACTCAAACCAGGGCAGACAGCGCCTGTTTTTAAGGCACCAGCGGCCTTGGCCGGTGAAACATTTACATTCGATTTGAGCGCGGCTCTGACCGAGGGTCCTGTCGTGGTTTATTTCTATCCAAAAGCATTTACCAGCGGGTGCACTATCGAGGCACAAATGTTTGCGCAAGCCATTGATGATTTCAAAGCGCAAAAAACCACTGTTGTGGGGGTCTCAACCGATGTTATTGAAACTTTGAAAAAGTTTTCCACAGGCCCCTGTGGCGGTAAGTTTGCGGTTGCCGCCGACAACGACCAATCGATCATGAAAGCCTATGATGCTGCACTCAAAATATGGCCCGGTGTCGCTGACCGTATTTCTTACGCGATTGCCCCTAACGGCAGCATCATCGATGTCTACGAAAGCCTGAGTCCTGAGGATCACGTGAAGCACACTTTGGCGGCTGTCTCGCGTTGGCAAGCGGCGAAAAAATGAGTGCTTGCGTCTGGTTTCGCACCGATTTGCGATTAGAGGATCAACCTGCTCTGACGGCGGCTCGACGATCGGGCCCGGCTTTCGGGCTATTTGTGGTTTCACCGGCACAGTGGGCCTCACACCAGGACGCTCCCATCAAGCAAGACCTGTGGCGACGGGCACTGATCGATCTTCAGCCCCGTTTGGCTGAAATCGGTGTCGTGCTCAAAGTCTTGCGCGTTGACTGGTGGCAAGATATTCCAAGCGCCTTGGTGACGTTCTGTCAGCAAAACGGCGTGACCGAGATTCATTGCAATCGCGAGCAAGGGGTCAATGAACGCAAGCGTGATCGGGCGTGTTTCTCTGCGCTCAAAACCCATGGTGTTGAAATGATTGGTCATGATGGGCAAACATTGTTGACACCGGGGTCACTGAAAACCGGCTCGGGTGGTGTTTACCGGGTGTTTTCGCCATTTGCCCGTGCTTGCCGCGCCCGACTTCGTGAGCAACCCATCGCCCGAGTACCGGTGCCTGATCCAATGCGTGTACCGGCAGACTGGCAAAGCGACTCAATTGAGGCGCTATGGCCTGAGGCTTTACCGAGCTTGGCAAAGACTTGGCCGGTCGATCAAACCAGCATAAAGCAGCGGTTAAGTGATTTTTTAAACACACGAATAGAGGCCTACGAGACGGCCCGTAATTTTCCTGGTCAAGATGGCACCAGCGCCCTCTCGCCTTACTTGACCGCTGGTTTGATATCGCCGGCCCAGTGCCTAGAAGCGGCCATGGTGCGAAATCACGGTGAGCTTGAAACCGGTCAAGAAGGCATCCGCAGTTGGATCAACGAGCTGATCTGGCGTGAGTTTTATTGGCACTTGTTAAATGGTTTTCCCAAGCTTTCGATGCACCAGCCGCTAAGGCCAGAAACACTGGGCGTGCAATGGCGCGATGCACCCGAGGACTTCTCGGCCTGGGCCCAAGCACGCACCGGCATTCCGATTGTGGACGCGGCCATGCAACAAATGCTTGCCACGGGTTGGATGCACAATCGTTTGCGGATGGTTGTGGCCATGTTCTTCACCAAAAACCTGTTGCTTGATTGGCGTTTGGGGGAGGCTTTTTTTATGCAACACCTCATTGACGGTGAGCTTGCGGCCAACAATGGCGGTTGGCAATGGAGTGCCTCCACCGGCGCTGACTCAGCGCCCTACTTCCGCGTTTTTAATCCAATCAGCCAGTCGCAAAAGTTTGATCCACAGGGTGACTTTATCAAGCAGTGGCTGCCTAATCTCGCTTCTCTAGACGCCAAAAGCATTCACGAGCCGACAACCCAACAACGCCAAGCGCTGGCTTACCCAGCTGCCATCGTTGATTTGAAGTCCAGTCGTGTCAGGGCCATTGATGCTTTTAAACGGCTTTCTTCCATTGATATCGAATAGCAGGACAACCCGAGGACGACCATCATGACGACATTGTCAACATTCACCGTTCAGGACATTCACGGCCAAGCCCAGTCGTTGACAGCCTATGAGGGCAAAGTGCTTCTCATCGTCAACGTAGCATCACGTTGTGGCTTCACAAGCCAATATGAAGGTCTTCAAGCCTTACAAAAAGATTTCGCTGAGCGAGGCTTTGCTGTCTTGGGGTTTCCGAGCAACCAGTTTGGGGCACAGGAGCCTGACGATGAGGCCAGCATTTCATCGTTTTGTGAAACCAGATTTGGCGTGACGTTTCCGATGTTTTCCAAAGTCGATGTCAATGGCAGCAATGCCATCCCGCTGTACGAGTGGCTCAAATCGAGTCAGCCCGGTTTATTGGGCAGTGAGGCAATCAAGTGGAACTTCACCAAGTTTTTGGTCGATAGCCATGGTACCGTCGTTAAACGGTATGCGCCGAACACCACGCCAAAAGCGATCAAGGCCGATATTGAAGCCTTATTGTGAAACCTTCGTTTTTTAATCGAACGAAATCAACAACAAAAATAAACTGGAAAAAATATGATTGACTTGTATTACTGGACCACGCCGAACGGTCACAAGATCACACTGTTTCTTGAGGAAACAGGTCTGCCATACAACATAAAAACCATCAATATTGCCAAAAATGAGCAGTTTGCCCCTGACTTTTTGGCGATTTCCCCTAATAATCGCATCCCTGCCATCGTTGATCATGCGCCAGTCGATGGCCGTGCACCGGTGTCGGTATTTGAATCAGGTGCGATTTTGCTCTACCTTGCTGAAAAAACGGGTCAATTTATACCCACGGACATGCGTCTTCGCTTACAAACCCTCGAATGGTTGTTCTGGCAGATGGGTGGTTTGGGTCCAATGGCAGGGCAAAATCACCATTTCTCGCAATTCGCTCCAGAGAAGATTCCTTACGCCATCAAACGCTATGTGGACGAAACCGCGCGATTGTATGGGGTGCTCAACAAACGCCTGGCTGATCAGCCATTTATTGTGGGTGACTACTCGATTGCTGACATGGCTTGCTTTCCTTGGATCGCCGCCTACGGCCGTCAACAACAAAACCTCGATGACTTTCCTCACTTAAAGCGTTGGTTTGAGTCCATTCACCAGCGCCCCGCTACGCAAAAAGCTTACAGCTTGAGCGAATCGCTCAATCCGAATGCCCCTAAGCTGCCGCCACTTGTTTAAAGCCATTAATCATGCTTTCAAAGTTTTACTCTTTGGGGCGTTGTTGCTCTCATCAACAGCATTTGCGAGCGAGCCATATGCGCCTGCCTTTAGCACTCAAGCAATCACGGTGCCAGTTGACCGCTGTGAGAACAATCGCTGTGCCGAGTTGATTGTGCAAAGTGTTAGGTTTGTGGGACATGAGGCATTTAACGCCTTTGTTGAGCAATCATTGGTGAGTATGGCTTGGCAAAAGGATGTTGAAGTGCAACCCTACCAATCCCTAGCGGGGTTGACAGACTATTTTCGGGGGAATGCTCGTGTCGGCGAACAACTTTCTCTAAAAACCACCGTACAGCGGCACTCGCCCTCTGTTGTGGTTCTGCTATTGAGTCAATATCGATTTGAGGGTGGCGCACACGGCGAATCCTCCAGCCAGTACATCAATTGGTTACTGCCTCAAAACCTTGCCCTTTCACTGGAATCCATGTTGTTGCCTGGCGCAATGCCTGATTTTGTTGCCGCTCTAAAAAATGCTTATGAGGCTTGGGTGGCAACCCAAGTCAAAACTGGATCCATCGACGATGTCGACTCATTCGTTGAGCAGTGGCCATTCACGGCTTCAGATAATGTGGCGTTGATGCCCAACGGTTTAACCGTGATCTATCCACGCTATGGTATCGCCCCTGGCTTTTTTGGCGAGCCAATGTTGGTCTTACCTTACGCTGTGCTGCGTCACATCATCAAGCCAGAAATACTCACGCAAGCCGCCTCGACGCATTGAGCCACTATTTTTGCTGAAAAGAATCCTGCCGGCGATTGATTGGGTGTCTTCTATCAGCGATTCCGAATAAGGGCTTCAAGGCTGTCAGCTAACTTGGTGTGTTTCGCCTCTCGCGCGACGACAGCTGCGTTTTCACCGCTGATATTGACCGCAGTCGGGTCGGCGCCGGCATTCAGTAGCACTTGCACCACTTCGAACGAGCCCGAGCCAGCAGCCATCATGATGGGGCTGGTGCCGTTAGGGGCTGGTGCGTTTGGCATGGCACCTTGGGCCAAAAGATATTTGACCATTTCTAGATTGCCTTTTGAAGCGGCATAGTGCAATGGCGTCCAGCCCAACTGATTGACCTCGGCACCGCGTTTGATCAAGGCCCGAGCCCTGGGTAAATCCCCCATCAGGCTGACGTACATTAACGGCGTCTCCTGATAGCCGTTCATGATTTTGATGTTTGTTTTGGGATGCTTCATGATCAAATCAAACACATCCCAACTGTCATCACGAATCGCTTGCATGATGATGGGGTTTCCCCTTTCGGTGGTTGTGTTGGGGTCGAGGCCGCGCCTGAGCAATTGCTGAACATCCGCTGTGCGATTGTTTTTGACGTAAATCCACAGGTCGTCGACGGTCTGAGCGTGCGCCAATGGCATTAAAAAAAACATGCCACAAAGCATCAGCAATTTAATGACTAATTTACTTAAAAACATAGGCTTAAAATGACAGTCTAAAGTTGATTCTAATTGTATTATCATATTAAGATTCCAGATGAATTTATGCTTCTATCTTATTGAATAATCGATAAAAATTATCAGTTGAGGCATCAGCCACCGCTTCGACTGATATGCCGCGTAACTCGGCAATTTTTTCGGCGACGTGAACCACTAGCGAAGGGTCATTGCGTTTGCCGCGATACGGCACGGGCGCCAAGTAAGGTGAGTCGGTCTCTATCAGGAGACGGTTCAAAGGCACCTTGGCTGCCGTTTCCTGTAGCTCAATCGCATTTTTAAAGGTCACAATCCCAGAAAATGAAATGTAAAAGCCAAGGTCCATACACGCCTGGGCCATCTCCCATGTCTCAGTAAAGCAATGCATAACACCACCCACCGACTGAGCTTGCTCCTCTTGCAAAATCCTAATGGTGTCTTCACGAGCACTACGGGTATGGATAATCAACGGCAAGCCTGTTTGGCGGGCAGCCTGGATATGAATCCTAAAACGCTCGCGCTGCCAATTCAGATCGCCTTCTAGACGGAAGTAATCAAGCCCTGTTTCACCGATGGCAACAATTTTTGGGTGCTGGCTACGAGAAATCAAATCGTCAACAGTGGGCTCAATTTCCTCTTCATAATCGGGGTGCACGCCCACGGACCCCCAGAGCGTCGGTTCTGCCGCAACCATTTGCATCATATTGGGCCAGTCTCTGAGGTTCACGCTCACGCATAGCGCACCGCTAACCTTGTTTTGAGCCATGCGTTGGGCGATAGCGGGAAAGTCATCAGCCAAATCAGGAAAGTTCACGTGACAGTGTGAGTCAATAAAAACAGTCATAGCGGTTAATCACAAAAGCGTTGTAGGCAAGCATGCGCAAACAGCTTGGCATTTAAAGGGTGTGTGGCCAAGGGCAACTGGCTATTGAGCCAACTGACCAGCAATGACCAATGCTCAAGCGACGCTTGCTGCGCACGTTGGCCAGTCACCGCTGAAAGCTTTGGGTAATAGCGAACGGGTAATCCTGCGCGAGCCAATGTCAAATCAACACAGAGCCGCTGAAAAACTGGCAACCATTGAACAGGCGCACTCTTGGCCAACTCGTCAGCCAAAACCCCGACTGAAAACCCGCCACGACGGGGGTCTGATTTGGCCAAACCCGTCATGAGATCGCTGGCCCAAGGTGGGCATGGCGTTGATTGTTGTTCTGAAAGCGCCAGTGCACGCAAGGGCGCATGACCGGCAGCCGCGAGCCACTGACCCGCCTCGCCCTGCTCGATGCCCTGTTGTGCCAGCCAAGACAGGCTTTGATCTTCTGTCGGCATGGGTATTGTCAAACGCTGGCATCGCGACAATATAGTAGCCAGTAATCGATCAGGCGCATCGGTCACCAGGAGAAACAGCGTCTCGGGGGATGGTTCTTCGAGCGCTTTGAGCAATGCGTTAGCGGCAATCGTATTCATGGCTTCAGCGGGATAAAGCACCACAATACGCAGACCGCCTCGATGAGTGGCCCGATGATACCAAGGCTCAAGGGCTCGGATTTGATCGACCCTCAGATCCTCAGACAGTTTTTTCTTGGTGGTAGAAGAACCATCGGCAGCCGGGTCGTCCAAAGAGGCCTCATCAGCGGCATGCTCTGCGCCTTCGCGAGCAGCCAGGGCGGCGGGTCTGAGATGCATTAGATCAGGGTGGTTACCCACCGCGCTCCAGCGGCAAGCGTCGCACTGCCCGCAAGCAAAGTCTGGACTGTCTGGGGCGCGCCGTTCGCATAGCAAAGCCTGAGCCATACCTAAGGCAAACTCGCGTTTACCCGTGCCGCTTAAGCCGTGAATCAGCATCGCATGGGGCAGACTAGACTGCCTCTGAAGCCAGCGCTGTGCAAATGCTGTCTGCCATGGCAAAAAACCCACCGCCATGGTTCTAGCCCCCGCCTTTTGAAACGCGACTTAGAAGCGCGTCTAAGTCAGCGGCCAGCACTTCTCGAATGCGTTCAATCGGTTGTGTGCCATCGACCGTTAAAAATCGCTCTGGAGAGGCTTTGACGCATTGCAAATAGCCTTCACGTGTCCGTTTAAAAAAATCGGCCTGCTCGCGTTCGAATCGGTCTGGAACACGTGCGTCTGACAAACGTTGCCGAGCCACTTCGAGTGGCACGTCAAACAACCAAGTGCGGCTGGGCTCAAAATCAGGGTGTACCCACTGCACCAAGTGATTGATTCGGTCTCGTCCTAAAGCACGTCCCGCCCCTTGATAGGCAAACGTGGCATCGGTAAATCGATCACAAACGACCCACTGGCCAGCGGCCAAGGCGGGTTCGATCACATTGCGCAAATGTTCATTGCGAGCAGCGAACATCAAAAGGGTTTCTGTTTCTAAATGCATGGGCTCGGTTAGCAATAAGTCACGCAATCGCTCACCAATCGCTGTGCCACCAGGTTCTCGGGTCAAACAAACCGCAATACCTCGGTCGGTCAAATACTGCTTAGCCCATTGAACGTGAGTGCTTTTCCCCGCACCGTCCACCCCTTCGAGGGTTAGAAATAAGCTCGTGTTTGTTTGGGTGGATTCTGTCATGGTTTTTTCAAGATATAGCGTCGCACATTGCTGTTGTGATCGGCCAGGTTTTTGGCAAACGCGCTCGACCCATCGCCTCGTGCCACAAAGTAAAGATAAGCGTGAGTTTCAGGATTGAGCGCGGCTTGAAGTGAAGCCAGACTTGAACTCGCGATCGGGGTCGGTGGCAAACCGCGTCGCGTGTACGTGTTCCAAGGTGTGTCGCGTTGCAAGTCAGCTTTGCGAATTCGACCTTGGTACAAATCTCCCATACCGTAAATCACGGTGGGATCCGTTTGCAATGGCATGCCAATGCGTAGGCGGTTGATGAACACACCCGCGACCCTTGCTCGCTCGTCAGCTCGACCGGTTTCCTTTTCGACGATAGAGGCCAAAATCAATGCTTCGTGGGGTGTTTTGAGAGGTAAATCAGGGGCCCGCTCTCGCCAAGCGTGCGAGAGTATTTCTTCTTGTGCGGCCAATGCACGCTTAAGAATTTCTTCGTCGCTGGTACCCACCGCAAACACGTAAGTGTCGGGAAATAACAGGCCTTCAAGATGCTGGTGTTCGACACCTAGTCGGCTGGCCAAGGCCTTTTGATCACTCAACTCTTGGTCTGATAATGTTTGATCGATGTCAGGATGTTTGGCAACGGCTTGCATAATCTGTTTGACCGTCCACCCTTCTATAAAAGCCACTTGGCGATGACTGACTTCACCCCTGGCCATGCGTTGCAAAACAGCCATGAGACTGTCGCCTTGGGTGATTCGATAGCCACCAGCCTTGATGTCACGATCCATCTCGGTCAAACGGGCTAACCAAACGAAGGCTTGTGGCGGCATGTCAACGCCGGCACTGACCAACTGCCTTGCGATCTGGTGCAGACCAGAACCTGAAGATATCCTGAGATCAATGGTCGGTGTTTGCAAATCCAAAGGTTTGTGAACCCATTGGTAGACGAAGACACCCGCACCCACAGTGCCGAGCACTGCCAGCAAAGCCAACCAAAGAAAAGAATGAAGAAGCCATCTCATGGGTTAGAAGTGTAATGGATACCAGTGGCGGCGTCATGGCGATGCCGTTTGCTTAAATGGGCAACATGTTCCTCGCATCAAAGACAAAAACCCTTATGACATTCCCTTAGAAATGTTGCACAAGGCGTGCGCATTGATACCATGTCGGATGTAAATGGTGAATTGGTGACTGTTTGCGATTGACCCTCAGCAAGGCTGTGGTCATGTTGGCTAAAAATGGTGACTTGTGATGGCAAAAGCGTTGATTTCTCAATATGTTGGTTTGGATTTGGTGGTATTTACTGCACATGGCGTCGATGCATTCGGATTTCTGCAGTCCCAACTGACCCAAGATGTGGATCGTTTGAAATCGGGTAAAGCCGCTTTAGCGGGTTACTGCACGGCTCAAGGCCGATTACTTGCCAACATGGTGCTAGCACCAACAGGTTCAGCCGATAAGGTCATGGGTTTTGTACACCGTGACATCTTGCCCAATTTTTTGAAGCGATTGCGGATGTTTGTTTTGCGCAGCAAAGTCACGCTTGAGCCGACTGAGCATCAAGTGATTGGGATAACTGTTGAGGCGGCGCACTTGGCGTCAGTCGCCCAAACCCTGGGTTACGCCCTGCCACGGGCCGATTGGGATACGGTTAACACTGATGATGGCGTTTGGATTGCTGCACCTAGCGCTGGGGCAACGCTGGCGAGGTTCTGGTGGTTGGCCGATGAATCGCAAGTGACTGCTTTGACCGCACGCCTTGATACGGACCTCGTTAAGCTCGAGAGCAGCAATGCGTGGGTGGTTCAAGATTTGCAGGCCGGCCTGCCTTGGATTAACGACTCGACTGTTGATCTGTTTATTCCCCAAACCATCAACTTGGATTTAACCGAGGGTGTGAGTTTTACCAAGGGCTGCTATCCCGGCCAAGAAGTTGTTGCCCGTGCCCATTATCGTGGCACTGTCAAGCGCCGCATGCAATTGGCGCATCTGGGCGGCGAGCTTTTGCCAATCAAACCGGGTGAGGATATCTTTTGCCCATCAGATGGACCTAACCCGTGTGGTCGTGTGGTTAACGTGGCTTACGATGGTGAAAAAACATGGGTGCTGTTTGAAGCGCCGGTGAAGTTGACCCAGACTGGCGAAAGCGGCGCTTTAAGCGTCAGTTCAATCGATGGCCCCAAGCTAGCGATGACAGACCTGCCCTACGCGATCACGACCGAACGCTAAACGCCGAGCCCGATTAAGGGATGAGTCGGGTCGTCAATGGCCACAGAAAAATAAGGGGCGTTCCACTGACCCCTTGTTTCCGATAATGTCGGGGGCTTCCACTGGGGATTTCGATCTTTGTCAATCAGAACGGCCCGAATACCCTCTTGGAAGTTGCCTTGTGCAGCACACTCAATGGCCACGCCCCACTCCAACTGGAACACTTGAGCCAGTGACAGTTGGCGCGCACAGCGCCACAGAATCCAAGTTAAGCGGGCGGTGGCTGGGCAACCAGCCACAAACGTCTGTCCCGCACGTGCCAGCCAAGCGTCTTCATGGGTGGCTAGCGCCGCAACCCGCTGGGCAATATTTTCAAGTTCATAGCCTTCGCAGGTTTGCTGAATCGTATCAAAGTGTTGCCGCAGCGGGCCTGGCGCTAAGGCTGGGCTTACCAATGACGTCAAGACATCAGTCATCGCCTGAAAATCGTCATAGCGCCCCAGCCACGCTTGCTGACTAACAGCATGTAAAAAAACAGGCCACTGGTCTCGATTGATAGCGTGGTCAGCCATGCCAGCGAAGATGGCGTCTGAGGCACTGAGTTGTGCCCCAGTTAGGCCAAGAAAAATGCCTGTACGACCGGGCGCGCGCGCGAGTAGCCAAGAACCACCGACGTCAGGAAACAAGCCGATGCTGATTTCAGGCATGGCCAGTCGTGAGGTCTCTGTGACCACGCGATGGCTGGCACCCGCCATCAGTCCCATGCCGCCACCCATAACAATCCCGTCGCCCCAGCAGACGATTGGCTTTGGGTAGGTATGAATCGAATAGTCCAAAGCATATTCTTCCGCAAAAAAATCACACACGAGCTTGTTTTCCTGCGCGGGTCGCCCCTGGTGTTCTTGCATGGCGTGGTAGAGTCCGTGCAGATCGCCGCCAGCACAAAATGCTTTTTCTCCAGCACCCTTTAAAACCACCGCCACGATCTGATCGTCACTGACCCATTTTTCAAGCTGTTGATCTAAGAGCCGCGTCATTTCCAGTGACAAGCCATTGAGCGTTTTGGGCCGGTTTAGCGTCGCAATACCGATGGCCTTTCCTGCCGCACAAGACACGGTCTCAAACAATACACTGTCATCCATGACCTTTCTCCGTTGATTGTTCGGTTGTTGTTTTAACGCGCTCTTGGCGCTTGTGTTTGACGCGAGTTGTTTTCTTGGCCATTGCCTGCGCTCTACGATGAGCAGCGCGACGGCGGCGAGACTGCATCGGGTCAAACGTCAGCGGTCGATAGACCTCAATGCGTGCGCCGTCCGATACCTGTTCCTCGGGCGAGCACTTGCACCCAAAAAGACCGACGCCAGCGGCTTGCCAATTGATATTTGGAAATATTTGTTCAAAACCGCTCAGCGCAATGACATCGGCGACTGTTGTGGGTTGGCTTAATAAGACTTCTTGGCACCAGAACGTATGCGGCGCGCTGGCGTAAAACACCGAAACGATAAATTTGGCATCCTGTTGCTGAATTTCCATAGGCTAGCGTTGCACTCCGTAACAAGCTTCGGCTCGCTTGGAAAACGAATCAATAAAGCCGTTGGCGATACGGTTAAAAACCGGCCCAACCAATTTTTCCAAAGTCCGACTGGAAAACTCATACTGTAAGGTAAACACCACCTTGGAGGCCTCTTCAGTCAGCGCGATAAATGCCCAGCGACCGTGCAATTCAGAAAACGGACCATCAACCAACTCAAGGGTGATCAAAGACGGGTAAGTGTGTTGATTTTGTGTGGTGAAGGTTTGCCGCAAGCCCGCAAAGGCAATCGTCACAGAAGCCCTCATGCCCTGTTCATCACTCGCCAGTACCTGACTGCCGCCACACCAGGGCATGAATTCAGGGTATTTTTCAACCCCAGCCACCAAGTCAAACATTTGCGCCGCACTATAGGGCACCAAAACAGATCGTTCAATCGAATGCATCACGTCACACAAATCGCTAGAATGGAAAGATTTTAACGGTTCAACCGAGAAATAACGTATTTATGAGCATCATAGAAAACCGTAAAGCGTTTCATGAGTATTTTATCGATGAGCGCTTCGAAGCTGGCATGGTGCTTCAAGGCTGGGAAGTCAAAGGCATCAGGGCTGGTCGCGCCCAATTAAAAGAAAGCTATGTCGTGATCCTTCAGGGCGAGTTGTGGCTCTTGGGTATGCACATCAGCCCGCTGTCCTCGACCTCCACCCACGTGCTACCAAACGCCACGCGCACCAGAAAGTTACTGCTAAAAGCCGAAGAGATATCCAAATTGATTGGCAAAGTCGAACAACGCGGCTTTGCGCTCGTGCCCTTAAATCTGCACTATAAAAATGGGCGTATCAAGATAGATATCGCTTTGGCACGTGGCAAAAAGCAACATGACAAACGCGATACAGCAGCCGATAAGGATTGGCAGCGCGAGCGTGAACGATTACTCAAACACGACACACGCCGCCAAGATAATTAAGCCGGCGCCGGTCAGTCGCCAGCGAGCTGCTTCCAAGTGTCGACCACGGTGTCAGGGTTCAACGATATCGACAAAATCCCTTCCGCTTTCAGCCACTGTGCAAAATCGGCATGATCGCTTGGCCCCTGCCCGCAAATGCCCACATACTTATTGGCTTTTAAGCAGGCTTGGATCGCGCGTTTCAACATGAACTTAACGGCGTCATCTCGCTCATCAAAATCAGCGGCTAAGAGTTCCATACCTGAATCACGATCCAATCCGAGCGTCAGCTGCGTCATGTCGTTTGAGCCGATAGAGAAACCATCAAAGTGCTCAAGAAACGCTTCGGCCAAAATGGCGTTTGAAGGCACTTCGCACATCATCACAACCCGAAGACCATTTTGACCGCGTTTCAACCCATGATTAGCCAGTAGGTCTATCACGCGTTTGGCCTGTGGGACGGTGCGAACAAAGGGCACCATCAATTCCATGTTAGTCAGTCCCATGTCATCACGCACTTTCCTAACTGCTTCGCACTCCATGCGGAAACACTCAGCAAAGTCACCCGCCAAATACCGCGAAGCACCACGGAAACCGAGCATTGGGTTTTCTTCTTCTGGCTCGTAGCGTGAACCACCAACGAGTTTCCTGTATTCATTGGACTTAAAGTCTGACAGTCTCACGATGACTGGCTTTGGATAGAATGCCGCGGCGATGGTTGCCATGCCCTCGGCAAGCTTCTCAACAAAGAAGGCGCGAGGGCTGGCGTAGCCGCGGGCAGCCGATTCGACAGCCAGTTTCAATTCATGATCAACATTAGGGTAGTCAAGAACCGCTTTGGGATGAATGCCGATGTTGTTGTTGATAATGAATTCTAGGCGAGCCAAACCCACGCCTTCGTTTGGAATTTGTGCAAAATCAAACGCCAGCTGGGGGTTGCCCACGTTCATCATGATTTTTAGATCAATCGGCGGCATTTCACCGCGCCGCACTTCCTCAACTTCAGTCTCAATCAGGCCATCGTAGATTCGGCCTTCATCGCCTTCGGCACAAGACACGGTGATTGTTTGACCTTCACGAAGGACACTGGTTGCGTCATCACAACCCACCACTGCTGGAATACCAAGCTCGCGGGCAATAATGGCGGCATGGCAAGTGCGCCCACCACGGTTGGTCACAATGGCCGCTGCGCGCTTCATGACGGGTTCCCAATTGGGGTCAGTCATGTCGGTGACCAAGACATCACCTGCCTGCACTTTGTCCATTTCGGAAATATCAGAAACCACGCGCACGGGACCCGCACCGATTTTTTGGCCAATTGCACGCCCAGTGATCAAAATATCACCCGTGGCTTTCAAGCGATAGCGTAGTTGAACATCGTGCTGTCCTTGCTGCGACTTAACGGTTTCGGGTCGGGCTTGCAAAATATAAATTTTGCCGTCTAAACCATCACGACCCCATTCGATGTCCATGGGGCGCTGATAGTGCTGCTCGATGATCACCGCGTATCGCGCCAGCTCGATCACATCGGCATCACTCAGTGAATAGCGATTGCGTTCCGAGACTGGTACTTCGACCGTGCGTACGGCGTGTCCACTGACGCGCTCAATGTCAAACGTCATTTTGAGCAGCTTTGAGCCGATTCGACGGCTCACAATGGGGTAGTGCCCCTGAGCAAGCGTTGGCTTAAACACATAAAACTCATCAGGATTCACGGCACCCTGCACCACTGTCTCACCGAGGCCGTAAGAAGACGTAATAAAAACCACATCTGAGAAACCAGATTCCGTGTCGATGGTAAACATGACCCCAGCGCTACCACGGTCCGAGCGAACCATGCGCTGGATGCCGGCCGATAGCGCCACTTCAGCATGGGCATAGCCCTTGTGCACGCGGTAAGAGATCGCTCGATCGTTATAGAGCGACGCAAACACGAGACGGATTTTGTCGATCACATCGTCGATGCCGACCACATTAAGGAAAGTTTCTTGCTGGCCTGCAAAAGAAGCGTCAGGCAAGTCCTCGGCTGTTGCCGAAGAGCGCACCGCAAAAGATCCCTGGCCGTCGGTGTCTAGCAAAGCAAAGGCAGTGCGAATATCTTGATCAAGTTTTGATGGCAACGGCGTTTGTTCGATCCACTGTCGGATCTCACGACCTGCCTCAGCGAGGGCGCGTACATCATCAGCGTCCAAAGCACTCAGGCGGTCAGCGATTTTTTTATCCAGGCCGGTTTGGGCCAAAAAGTCCCTAAAGGCTTGGGCCGTTGTGGCAAAACCACCGGGCACCCTAACGCCGGCATCAGATAACTGACTGATCATTTCGCCTAAAGAAGCATTCTTGCCCCCAACCGTATCAACATCCGTCATCCGGAGTTGTTCAAATGGTAGAACATATGACATGAAGTCACCCTTTTACAATCAATGGAAAGCGAGTTTGGTCAATGCTCACCCAGTGGATGACGCTGTTCGGTGATACGCTGACCAAACTAGCCTTGAGTCACGCCACTTCCAAAGACTGAAAAATGGCTAAATTGGTTGTAAGGTTCAGTTTATGTTGCACTGCATTGTACAACCGTCGAATGATCTTTAAGGACTGTTTTTCTGATGAACGACTCCAAGCAAATCAAGGCCTCAAACGCGGCTGCCACTCCAAATATTGAACGGACTGTTTTTATCGTTTCCGATGGTACCGGCATTACCGCTGAGACCTTCAGCCATTCGGTGCTATCGCAGTTTGAGAGTGTTCAATTCAAGCAAGTCAGGGTGCCATTCGTAGACACACTTGAGAAAGCTGATTTGGTGGTGCAACGCATAAACCATGTGGCCAACACACTTGAAGGTCAACCGATCGCGTTCATCACGTTGGTCGACCCGGTCATTTCTACACGCATCAAAACAGCTAATGCATTGTTTCTAGACCTCTTTGCTGGTTTTGTTGAACCACTTGAGCAGAGCTTGGGCATACGTTCGAGCCACTCCGTGGGTAAATCACACAAAGGCGGCAGTTCTACGCAGTACCGAAATCGAATTGATGCCATCAACTACAGCTTGGCCCATGACGACGGGCAATTCATCAAAGGCTTGGCACAGGCCGATGTGATTTTGGTGGGTGTTTCACGTTGCGGTAAAACCCCCACCAGTTTGTACTTGGCCATGCAGTACGGTGTGAAAGCAGCCAATTTTCCGTTAATACCAGAAGATTTTGAGCGTGGTGCTTTACCCAAAACTCTCCATCCCTTTCGTGAAAAACTGTTTGGCTTGACCATCCAACCTGAGCGTTTGTCTGAAGTCAGGAAAGAAAGAAGGCCTGGTAGCCAATATGCCACGCTCGAGCAGTGCCGCTATGAGGTCGATCAAGCCGAGCGCCTCATGCGCATTGAGACGATTCCCTCTCTATCAACAACAACCAAATCGATCGAGGAAATTTCAACGACCATTTTGCAAGAAATTAAGCTCGATCATCACACCGGTTACTGATCCTGCCGATGTTGACGCCGCTGTTCAAAAAGGCAAATTGCGGCTGTCGAGGCGACATTTAAAGACTCAATGGCCGGTTGCGCGTGTTCGATTCGGATGCGTTGATCGGCCATGGCCAGTAAATCGGGTGCGATCCCCTGTCCTTCGTTCCCAAAAACCCAAATCGCCTGCTCGGGCAAGGCCGTCTCAAAAAGTGATGCCGAGGCATCCAACGCCGTCGCTAGCACCGGCAGCCTGTCATTAGACACCGACTCCTGAGCCAGCAAGGCTGACAAGTCGGTTGCTTCGTGAATCTGCAACACAAAATGGGCACCTTGAGCGCTACGCAGCACTTTGGGAGACCAGACCGCTGCTGTGCCAGGTGAACAAATGACTTGTGTGGTGCCGGCCGCCGCACAGGTTCGCAAAATCGTGCCAACGTTACCCGGGTCTTGGATGCGGTCTAACAATACCGTGGTGCGGTCCAATCGCACCGACAAAGGGGCCGCTGGCGTTGGCGCGACCATGAGCACCCCTTGATGGGACTGAACTGACGAAATCGAATCAAATAAATCGTGACTCAGACAAATCTGTTGTTCTGGCTCAACGCCCTCGCGCAAGGCTTCTATAGCTGGGTCGCCGAGTCGAGAGGCATCGAAAATGAGCCACGTCAGGCCTGTTTGATGAGCTTGCCACATTTGGCATAGATGCGGTCCTTCAAGCCAAATCAGTTCGTCAAGCTTTCCGGCGACACGAAATTGCCGCTGCAGTGTTTTGTAGAGAGGATTGGCACGGGACTCAATCACTTTCATGGTTTGGCCCAGTCGCGTACTGGTGCGAAGCTGCGCCGATGCGCCGAACAGGGGCCAAACGCGCGCAACCGCTCTATGTGCAGTGCCGTGCCATAGCCTTTGTGTTGGTCAAAGCCATAATCGGGGTAGATCTCATGCAGCTGCATGACCGAGGCATCGCGTGCGGTTTTGGCGAGAATAGACGCCGCTGAAATCGCCGCAATCGTGAGATCACCTTTGATGATGGTTTGCACCGACATTGGTAATTGAGGCGCGCGGTTACCATCGACAAGGACCAAAGATGGTCTCAAGGACAGCAGTTGCACCGCCCTTTGCATCGCTAGCATGGTCGCTTGCAAGATATTTAGCGTGTCAATTTCAGCCACATCGGCGCTGGCAACAGCCCAAGCCAAGGCTTGCGACTTAATGGTCACTGCCAACGTTTCACGACGTTTTGGTGACAATTTTTTTGAATCAGCAAGCCCCGCAATGGGTCTTTCCGGATCAAGAATGACTGCACTGGCATAAACGGAACCGGCAAGTGGACCGCGTCCTGCTTCATCCACACCGGCAGTCAATCCATCAGGGCTCACGTTGAGCGCCCTAAGACTTGCACGATGGCCTCAGCCGCCCGTTTTGCCGTGCCGCAACGCAAGGTTTGGTGTAGCGCCTGAAACTTGGTCTGAATCGCTGCCTGCTGGGCTTTGTCTTGCCACAAGGCCCAGAAGCTGTCAGCCAGCTTTTCAGGAGTGGCGTCGTCTTGTAACAATTCGGGGACCACAAACTCCCGGCTTAACACATTTGGGAGGCCGACCCAAGGCAGCGTGGGTTTGTCTTGGCCTGACTTCCACGCCATGATGCGCCGCATCCAAGGCGAGAGCACATAGCTGATGATCATCGGACGCTTAAAGAGGGCTGTTTCCAATGTTGCCGTACCACTGGTGACCATAGCCATGTCGCAAGCAGCCAAGGCTTGCCAAGACAGGGGCATGGCGTTACTGGCTTGAACCAATGAAGGCGTCAGTACTTTCAATTGCGCAACAGGATATTGATCAAGTGCCGCTTGGAATTCGGCTTGGCGCTGTTCGTTCACCATGGGAACCACAAAAACCAATGACGGATCACGCTGGGCTAACGTTTGCGCAGCCCTCAAAAAGCGTGGCGCCATTAAGCGGATTTCAGAGGCGCGACTACCCGGTAAAACCGCAATCACGCGGGCGTCGTCGGGCACACCAATCAACCGCCGTGCAGCGAGTTGATCAGGTTCAAAATCAATGGCATCTGCCAAGGGATGACCCACGTACGTTACGGGAATACCCTCTTTCTCGTAAATTTCAACTTCAAATGGAAACAGCACCAACATGTGCGAGACAGCCTCGCGAATTTGTTGAATCCGCTCGTAGCGCCACGCCCAAATGGAGGGGCCCACAAAGTGGACGGTTGGAATGCCGTGGCGCCTAAGTTTGAGCGCCAAGCGCAGATTAAAGTCTGGCGCATCAACCCCAAGAAAGAGGTCTGGGGCTTCTGTCAGCCATCGCTGACTGATACGACGGTAGATCGAGACCAATCGCGGTAGGTTTTTAATGGCATCAACGTATCCAAAAACCGACAGTGCATTCATCGGCTCCCAAATGTCTAGGCCTGCAGCTTTGAGTTGCGGCCCGCCAATGCCACTGGCCAAAAGGTCTGGGCACTTTTCTTGGATACCTTGCAGAACCTTTGCGGCAATCAGATCGCCAGAGGGTTCGCCAGCGACAAGGCCCAAGCGCAGCGTCATGGACGAATAATGCCCCGAGTGCTGCTATCCAGAAAGTTCAGTAACGTTTCTAGCACGGGTGCAATGACTGGCTCAGCTGCTTGTCGCTCTCTGAGCTGCGCTCGGGCTTGGTCCAGCGACAGGCCTCGACGGTAAATGACCTTGTAGGCATCACGAAGTGCCGAAATGGCTTCTGGCGTAAATCCACGGCGCTTTAGTCCTTCCGCATTGATGCCAACGGGTATGCAGGGGTTACCTGATCCCATGACAAACGGTGGTACATCCATGTGCAGCGCGCTGGAACCACCGACCATGCTGTGCGAACCGATCTTACCGAACTGGTGCACAGCAGCCAAGCCACCCACAATAGCCCAGTCTCCAATGTGAACATGGCCACCCATTTGTACACCATTGGCCAAGATCGTGTGACTGCCGACTTGGCAGTCATGGGCAATATGGACATAAGCCATTATCCAATTATCAGACCCGATCCGTGTGACCCCAACGTCTTGTGTCGTACCCGTGTTCATGGTGACGTATTCACGCACCATATTGCGATCACCAATCTCGAGTCGCGTGGGTTCACCGGCGTATTTTTTGTCCTGAGGCATGCCCCCAACACTGCAAAAGCGATAAAACGTGTTGTCTCGCCCAATGGTTGTGTGTCCATCGATCATGCAGTGGGCACCAACCGAGCTGCCCGCAGCAATCGTGACGTTGGGCCCGATGATGGCATAAGGCCCAACAGTGACGCTTTCATGCAACTGAGCGCCTGAATCCACAATAGCCGTCGGATGAATGTTTATTGTCATTGAGGGCTCGCTGGACGGATTGCACACATCAGTTTTGCACTTGCGACCTCTTGATCATCGACGAGTGCGACAGCTTGATATTTGCAAATCGTACGGCTCAAACGCTCAGCGATGACTTTCAAATGCAACTGATCCCCCGGAACAACGGGGCGTCTGAAGCGTGCCCCATCGATGCCAACAAAGTAGTAAAGCAACTCTTCATCTGACGCTTTAAGTCCCGTTTCGTCAACAAAAGAAAAGAGGGCGGCAGCTTGCGCCATCGCCTCTAATATCATGACACCGGGCATGACGGGATATTGAGGGAAGTGGCCCGTAAAAAAGGGTTCGTTGATGGTGACATTCTTGATCGCGTGAATTGACTTGCTAGGAACCATGTCCAAAACTCGATCGACAAGAAGCATTGGGTAGCGATGGGGGATTCGATCAAGAATGGCTTTGATATCTAGTTGCATGAAGAGTCCTAGTAAGGGCAAACGATAGCGTTTGCATTAAATTCTATTCAAATTAAGCCGATTGGTGTTGGATGCAAGCACAACCAAGACCGTATTAAGTCTTGCTTGGTAAAAAGGCTTAGTTTCTCTCTAATTTGCGCAGACGTTTACGCAGGTCTGACAATTGACCAATCACGGCGGCATTGCGCTGCCAATTGGCATGGGGTGCCGCTGGCAAAACACCCGTGTATCGACCAGGCTTATCAATATCGGTGGTAATTGCCGTACCCCCAGAAATGTGCACATCATCACCGATGGTCAAGTGTCCTGACAACATAGACGCCCCTCCAATGGTGCAGCGAGCGCCAATTTTGGTGGAGCCAGCGATACCGACGCAGGCTGCCATGGCAGTGTGGTCACCAATTTGGCAGTTGTGGGCAATCATAATCTGATTGTCAATTTTGACACCATTGCCGATCACGGTATCCTCGAGCGCGCCGCGGTCGATGGTGGTGTTGGCACCGATCTCAACGTCGTGACCGATTCGTACGCCGCCAAGCTGTGCAATTTTGCCCCATGCACCTTTGCCCGCGGCTGGATTGGGCGCAAAACCAAAACCATCAGCGCCCAAGACCACACCGCAATGGATAAGACCACGCTCACCGATGAAGACTCGATCATAACAACGCACCCCAGGGTTCAAGACCGTGTCTCGACCAATGTTGCAATCACTGCCCAAAACGGTATGCGCTCGGATTTGTACACCCTCGTTGATGCATGTTCTGGCGCCGATAATCACATACGGCTCAATGATCGCTGAAGGGGAAATGACTGCCGAGGCGTCGATGATGGCTGTTGGGTGAATGCCACCCATTCGGCTTGGCTGACGCGCTTGGTCAAACCAGCGGGCAACCAAAGCGTAAAAAAGATATGGCTGAGAACAAATGATTTGTCCAAACCCTTTGGCCTGGCAGATTGCTTCATTAGCCCGAGCAAGTTCAGGGGTCATGATGACCGCACAGGCCAAGGTATTTTCCAATTCGGACTGATATTTCGGGGTAACGATGAAAGAAATTTCATGCACACTAGCCGAGCCCAAAGGACCAATACCTTGGATCGGATGCGTCGCTGCATGCTGAGCACCGACTTGCCATGTCGTCACCAGCGCTTGAGACTCTGGTATGGCTTGAAGAAGTTGCTCAAGTGATGGCGAGTCAGCGGCATCAAGTATCACAGGCATGGGATATTGCTACCGTAGAAGTACGTAAACAATAGGACTCAGTTTAGTGCTTTGATCACTTTATCCGTGATGTCCACTCGAGGGCTGACAGTCACGGCGTCTTGTAAAATCAAGTCGTAATTTTCGGCTTCAGCAATATTTTTAATCGCTGCATTGGCGCGTTCGATGATGATGGCAAACTCTTCGTTACGGCGCCGATTGAAATCCTCTTGAATTTCCCGTTGCTTACGCTGAACATCGGCATCAAGGTTGCCCAACTCACGTTGGCGACGGTTTCGATCGCTTTCAGCCAACACCGGCGCGTCTTTCTCAAAGGCTTGAACGCGTTTACGCAAGTCACCAACAAGTTTTTGCAGTTCGGCGTTGCGTTTTTCAAATTCAGCATCTATTTTTTCTTGAGCGACTTTGGCTGGTGCAGAGTCCAACAAGATGCGTTGGGTATTAACAAAACCAACTTTCGTACCCACTTGCTCAGTAACTGCGCTGGCAGTAGCAGGTTTGGCGGTCACCGGCTTTGACTGGGCCAGGGCATCACCGGACCATCCTGCGGCCAAGAAAACTGAAACAATAACTGCCACCAAAGCCAATGGAGCCAAGTGGGTGTGGCTCGTTTGATTGAGCGATTCCGTGACCCGCGTTTGAAAATCTGCCATTTCTAATTCACCATTTATTTTTAAACAATCACTAACGTCTCATCACATTGTGCCACTTTTACATGACTAGAATGCTGTACCAATCTGAAACTGAAAAACCTGTGTTCTATCGGTATCTTTTGCATTGAGCGCCTTGGCATAGACCAGTTGTAGCGGCCCCATGGGAGACAACCAAGAGAGACCAACCCCCGTAGAGTAACGCAAGTCACCAAAGTCGATATTGGTGTCATTGCCAGCGCCGTCTGCGCCATAAACCTGTCCGGCATCAGCAAAGACGAACAAACGAAGGGTAGGGTCACTTTTGGTACCTGGCATAGGAAAGCTGAACTGTGCATTACCGACCACTCGTTTAGAGCCACCCAAAAAGGTGCCTGTTTTGGGATCTTTGGGACCTAAAGAGTTACCCAAATAGCCTCGCACAGTGCCAATACCGCCGGCAAACACATCTTTGGTTACGGGATAAGGATTGTCGCTGCCGTAAACCCCACCGTAGTCGAACAGGGCATTGAATCCCAGTGCGTAATCACGACCCAGTGGCACATAATGTTGGAATTGAGCGCTTAATAAGTAGTATTTAAGACTCAAGGTGCCAACTACACCGCCTAGCCTCATGAAACTACCTTTCGTTGGGAAAAGAAGGCTATCACGGGTGTCGCTAGACCAACCGAGATTAAAAATGACTGAATTGGTGCTTTCGCCATAGTCCTGTACGTACTGAATGAAAGCTGCCGGCGCATTGGTAGAGCTTTCGTCCACGTTAATTTGGTCTGACTCGAAATTAGCACCTAAGCTAATCCGTTCAAATTCCGTGATGGGCACACCAAAACTCAAGCCACCACCTGCGGATTTGACCTCATACTCACCTGGGTTGTCCAAGCTTGGCGACACACTGCGATAGAAGACCGAAGTGCTGCGGCTGACCCCATCCAGCGTCCAGTAGGGGTCAGTGTGTGAGATGACAAATGTGCGGTTGTCTTGGCTTGTGTTTATACTAAAATTCAGTGATGTGCCGCTACCGAATGCATTGTCTTCAGTGATACCTGCACTCAATATAACCCCATCGGTTTGACCGTACCCAATGCCTAAGTTAATTGACCCTGTCTGGCGCTCTTCAACCGCAATGTTGACATCCACTTGATCGATTGAACCGGGCACCGGTTCAGTGGAGAGGTCAACCGATTGAAAGTAGCCCAGCCTATCAAGCCGTTCTCGAGAAAGCTTGATAGCGCCACCGTCGTACCAAGCAGACTCAAGCTGACGAATTTCGCGTCGCGCAACTGAATCACGTGTGCGCTCGTTACCTGTGATTTCAATTTTTCGTACGTAAACACGACGGCTGGGATCGACAAAAAACGTGAGATTTACCGTCAAGGCTTCTCGATTGAGCAAAGGATTTGGATTGACGTTGGCAAAAGCGTAGCCGAGCCCGCCAAGATAGTCTCTGATGGCGACGCTACTTTCGTTCGCCTTAGCGCCTGAAAAAATTTCGCCTGCTTTGATTTTTAGTAGCGATTTAACTTCTTCGTCTAACCCAAGTAGGTTGCCAGCAATATTGACTGACTCAACCGTGTAAGGCTTGCCTTCAGAGACGCTAAGTGTGATGAAAATATCTTCACGGTTTGGTGAGATGGTGACTTGCGGTGTCTCCATCCGAAACTCGAGGTATCCCCGATCGAGGTAATACGACCGAATGGTTTCCATGTCGGCGGCGAGCTTTTCGCTCGAGTATCTGTCTGTTTGGGTGTACCACGTCAAGTAGCCACTCGTCGTTAAAGACATCAGGTCCAGTAGACGGCTTTGCGAGAAAGCGTCATTGCCGATGATTTTAATTTCCTTGATTTTGGCAATTGAACCCTCAAAGATATCGAAGTTCACGCCGATACGGTTGCGTGGCAGCGGTGTCGTGGTTGCTGTAATTTCCACACCGTACTTACCCTTGCTTAGGTATTGTTGCTTAAGCTCGAGCTCGGCTTGTTCGAGCATGGCTTGGTCAAAAATGCGCCCGTCACCAAAACCCACTTGCCGCAGTGATTCGATAATATCCTTGGATTCAAACTCTCGCATGCCCGTGAATGACACGGAGGCGATTACAGGTCGCTCTTGAACACTTACGACGACGATATTGTTAACCGTGCTGATTCGTACATCACTAAAAAAACCGGTTGCATACAATTGACGAATGGTTTCAGTGGCCATTTCTTCAGAAAAAAGCTCACCGATGGTCACCGGAATGTAAGCGAAAACAATGCCAGTCTCAGTGCGTTGTATACCGTCAACCCGAATGTCTTTGACAACAAATGGGCTAAAAGCAAGCGTGGCGGAGGAAAATAACAAAACCAAACCCAGCACAGCCAGACGGGCGAGGTGAACTGGCGCCAACAGACGTGTCATGGCTGGGCGACGAGTAAATGAGGGCATGCAGGCAGTTCTCCGTCCAACGGACACATTAAAATCAAGATTGTATTTTACGGGACATTACAACTAACTCAAAAGACGGGTTAAATCGTTAAAAATTGCTAAGGTCATGAGGCCAGCGAGCACAAACACCCCTGCCCTTTGTCCGACCTCCAACCACTTGGCTGGAGCGGGTTTACCGCGAACCATTTCAATCATGTAAAACATCAAATGACCGCCGTCAAGCATGGGGATGGGCAACAAGTTTAGGACACCAATACTGACGCTAACCAGAGCAATAAATGCAATATAAGAGGCCAGACCAATCCGCGCAGTTTGGCCGGCATAGTCTGCAATCGTCACTGGCCCACTGATGTTTTTCCAAGAAACAGCGCCCGTTACCATTTTGCCTAGCATTTTTAAAGAAAACCAGGCTGTCTCAAACGTTCTGACGCTGCCTTGCCAGAGGCTGTCAATTGGACCGTATTGAACGGTCACCATGGGCACATCAGAGCCTAGCGAGACACCGATTCGGCCTACCGCTTGGCCGTCGTTAGTCTGTGTGAGTTGCGGTGTCACAGACAAGCTGATTTGCTCACCAGCCCGACGAATCGTCATGGGCAGCACCTCGCCAGCACTCCTTTGAACCAGATCAATCATCTGAGGCACATTTGGATCCTGCAAAGAGCCAATCGATTGAACGATGTCACCCGTCTGAAGACCAACCGCCGCTGCAACACCGCCGGCTTGAACTTGCCCGATAACAGGCAATCCCGTGTTTAAGCCAACACCAGCAATCGCTAAGGCGTCTGTATCGGGTTCTGCACCTGAGGCCGGCATGATCAAAGTGATTGGTGTCTTTCGGTCAAAGCGCTCTACCGTTAATTCGACCCTGCCACCAGAGACGCTCTGATCGAGCATTTGCCATCGCACATCGCGCCATGAGGTGACCGCTTGGCCATCGATTGAAATGATGCGATCACCGGCTTGTATGCCTGCCATTTGCGCAGCGCTATCAGCAGCGGGTGCCGCTAAAATCGGGGCCGGCTCTTCGCCACCAACCCAGCTCAATGCGGCGTAGAGAAAGGCCGCCAAAATAAAATTGGCCATTGGTCCCGCTGCGACAATAAAAAAACGATTTCGCACGGGCTGACTGGAAAAATCGACATTAGGCGCCGTGGGGGCAGCGTCAGGTGCTGGTTCGTCAAGCATCTTGACGTATCCACCCAGCGGAATACCAGCCACCACCCATTCGGTGCCATTTTTATCAACACGTCGCCACAGTGGCTTACCAAAGCCAACAGAAAATCGCAGAACCTTCACGCCACAGCGCCGAGCCGCCCAATAATGACCAAGCTCATGAAAGGTAATGAGAATGCCGAGCGCAAATAGAAAAGAGAGAATGGTGGTGATCATGCGTTATGCACTCGCTCTGAAAAAGAGGAATCTGCGTTTTGACAAAGCGCTCGCGCAAAGGTTCGGGCTTGTTGGTCTCGCTGCATAACGTCCTCTAAGCTTGAAACGGAAGACTGCGATTGGCCTGCTTCCCAATCAAGGGTTTTTTCAATGACACGCGCAATACTTAAATAAGGCAACCTTCGATCAAGAAAGGCGGCCACGGCAATTTCATTGGCTGCGTTTAACGCAATGCAACTCGACTGCCCTTGACGCAAAGCCTCATAGGCCAGAGCAAGACAAGGATAACGATCAACTTGCACAGCGCTGAACTCGAGCCGCCCCAGCGCAACCAAGTCTAACCCGGCCACACCGGCTGCGATACGATCTGGAAAACCTAACGCATAGGCAATCGGTGTGCGCATGTCAGGATTGCCCATTTGAGCCAGAACCGATCCGTCATGGTACTGCACCATTGAATGAACGACACTTTGGGGGTGAATAACGACGTCGATTCGATCAGCCGGCATGGCGAATAACCAATGTGCCTCAATGACCTCAAGCCCTTTGTTGAGCATGGTTGCTGAATCTACTGATATTTTTTGACCCATATCCCAATTTGGGTGATCACAGGCCTGTTCAGGCGTGACGTGTGCCAAACCATCAAGGGCATAAGTTCTAAAGGGCCCGCCCGATGCCGTCAGGATAATCCGATCGACACCAGCAGCGGGTTCCAAGCAAGCCAAGGATTGACCAACGGTTGGCAGACACTGGAAAATGGCATTGTGCTCACTGTCAATTGGCAGGAGTTCGGCCTGATGGGTTTTGACGGCATCCATAAAGAGCGAGCCTGCCGCGACCAATGCCTCTTTGTTGGCCAACAGTACGCGCTTACCCGCGCATGCCGCCGCCAACGCAGCGGGCAAACCCGCAATGCCAACAATGGCAGCCATCACCACATCTGTTTCGTGATCTGCCGCCGTTTGTGCGAGCGCTTGTTTGCCAACCCTGATTTCAGGTTGCGGTTGCCCAAGTCCAAAAAACTGTTTGAAAGCTTCAGCGGCGACGTCATCGGGAACGACGACACAATCAGGTCGAGTTTGGCGGGCCTGTTCAGCCAATATTTGCATGCGGCGGTAGCCACTGAGCGCGTGGACACGAAACCTATCGGGATGACGCAACACCACATCAATCGTGCTTTGACCGATTGAGCCCGTTGAGCCAAGAATGGTGATATTTTTTTGAGTCATCGATACCAAAAATCACTGACGAGTAAAAAGGCTACCGGCACAACGGCGAGAACCGCATCAACTCGATCGTAAACGCCGCCATGGCCCGGTAATAATCGACCGGAATCCTTGACTCCGGCGCAGCGCTTGAGAAGAGATTCGTACAAATCACCCAAAACAGAAACTGAACCCAGCAAACCGCCAACCAAGACAAGCCCCAAAAAGCCCCACTGGTTAAGCACATCTGCGGCATAACTACCCGCCCATTGTGACGAGACTAGCATCCAAAGTACCACGCCAGCAATCCCGATCAGTGCGCCCTCTCTGGTCTTACCGGGGCTGATGGTTGGCGCCAGTTTGTGGCGACCAAACTGACGGCCGCCAAAGTAGGCGAAAATATCGGCAATCCAGACAATGGTCAGCAAGGAAATCAGTGGCCACGCACCAGACTGTATCCATGTCAGCCCTAAAACCCCCCAGGTGGCAAACAAACAAATGGGCGCAAAAAGTGCCCAGCTTTGCAGGGGTTTCGTGCTTTTGACCAAAAGTGTAAAAGTTGGGATGATTAATAACCACATCACAGCTGTCAAAGTGACACAGACGTGCCAAATGGACCAAATCGCAGGCGGCTCGACTTGCCAGAGCCAGCCCTGATAAAGGGTCAACGCCAAAATCGCAACCGAAATCATCCAGGCCAAGCTCTGCCGATTGGGTAAAGTCAGTTTGATCCACTCATAGGCCGCAGCCGCGACCGTCAAACTCATGAATATCAAGAGGGGCCACTTGGATTGAACGGACAGGGCAAAAACCAAAATCGCCAACAGTACGATAGCGGTGATGACACGTTGGGCTAGCATCGATTATGCGACTGACTGCTTGGTGGGCAGTTGGGCGCTGGTTCGACCAAAGCGTCGTTCACGCGCCTGGTACCATGTAAAGGCCTCTTGCAACTCGTTTTCTGAAAAGTCTGGCCACAGGCAGTTGGTAAAGTAAAGTTCTGTGTAAGCCAATTGCCAAATCAAAAAATTCGATATCCGCTGTTCGCCACCGGTTCTGATAAACAAATCAGGCTCAGGCGCCCAACTCATGCACAGGTGAGAAGCCAGGGTCTGCTCATCAATTACCGATGGATCTTTTGCAAGTTCAGGCGAGTGTTCCAGCATCGCTTTGGTGGCTTGCACGACATCCCATCTACCACCGTAATTGGCAGCGATCGTAAGATGCAACTTATCGTTTGCCGCCGTTGTTTGTTGCGCCTGCGCGATCATACCTTGTAGCTTGGGATCAAATCTTGAGAGGTCGCCCACCACGCGAAGCCTGACATCATGCTCTTTCAACTGTGCCACTTCTCGATCAAGTGCTTGCACGAAAAGGCGCATCAGAAGTGACACTTCATCGGCTGGCCGGCGCCAGTTTTCTGAACTGAAAGCGAACAGGGTCAGGTGTGACACGTTTTTATTGCGACAGTATTCAACGACCTTTCTGACGGCCCGAACCCCTTTGGCATGACCGGCCGTTCTGGGAAGGTGACGGTTTAGCGCCCATCGGCCGTTGCCATCCATGATAATGGCTACGTGAGTCGGCACAGCTGACACGCTAGGGATTTCTTGAGTTGAGCTGACAGGTTTCAAGTGACGCTGTCCTTCAAACCTTCATGATTTCAGCTTCTTTGTCAGTCACCATCTTATCAATATCGGTTACAAACTGATCGGTTAATTTTTGAATACGCTCTTGAGCTCGGCGCTCATCGTCTTCCGAAATATCTTTGTCTTTCACTAATTTCTTTAACGCATCGTTGGCCTCGCGGCGAAGATTACGCATGGCTACTTTGCTATCCTCACCTTCACTTCTCACGACCTTGGTCAGATCACGACGACGCTCTTCAGTTAGCGCTGGCATTGGTACCCGGATGGTTTCACCCATGCCTTGAGGATTTAATCCAAGGTCAGATTCACGAATGGCTTTTTCAACAGCACCAGCCATCGACTTTTCCCAAACTTGCACGGCAAGCGTTCGAGCATCAACTAAATTGACATTGGCCACTTGACTCAGCGGCGTCATGGCACCGTAATACTCAACTTCAACGTGATCTAGGATACCCGTGTGAGCCCGACCCGTTCGTATCTTTGAAAGTGTTGATTTCAAAGCGTCAAGTGATTTAGACATTTTCGCTTGTGTTGATGAATACAGTTCTTGAACACTCATTTGAACGATTCCTAAAAAAATATCTGCTGCGTAAAATTTACGTCTAGACGTGCACCAAAGTACCCTCATCTTCACCGTTAACCACGCGACCAAGCGCACCCGGCTTATTAATTGAGAAAACACGGATGGGTAGTTTTTGATCGCGACACAAAGCAAAGGCAGTGGCATCCATGATTTCAAGACGACGCGCAATGACGTCATCAAAACTAATGCGACCGTAGCGCGTTGCTGCTGGATCTTTGTTTGGGTCGGCACTGTAAATGCCGTCAACTTTGGTGGCTTTCAGCACGATTTCAGCCCCAATTTCGGCGCCACGAAGGGCAGCGGCCGTATCCGTAGTAAAAAAGGGATTTCCTGTGCCCGCTGCAAAAATAACCACTTTGCCTTCTTCGAGGTAACGAAGTGCTTTTGGGCGAATGTAGGGCTCAACAACCTGCTCAATGTTCAGGGCCGATTGCACACGAGCATCAACGGACTGGTGCTTTAATGCGTCTTGTAAGGCTAATGCGTTCATCACGGTAGCCATCATGCCCATGTAGTCAGCCGTCGCACGATCCATGCCTTGGGCACCGGGCGCGACGCCACGAAAGATGTTACCGCCACCAATAACGATGGCTAGTTGTACGCCAAGATGAGCAACAGCGCTGACTTCTTCGGTCATGCGGACAATCGTGGCGCGATTGATACCAAACGAATCGTCACCCATGAGGGCTTCGCCGGACAGTTTTAACAAGACTCTTTTATGACGATGGCCTGACATATTTGAATCCTTTTAAGGCGAGTGGTGAGGTTCAGTTTATACGATACGCTCGCCATATCGGCGAACAAATACGTCTAAGGCGCAGCTGCAACATAAAAACGGACTGCTAGACATCGAGGTCCCTGCAGTCCGTTAGGCATATTAAAAAGAAACCAGCTAGGCAAAATAGATAAACTAACGGAATATGCTTAAAGTTTATGCGTTACCAGAAGCTGCGGCAGCGACCTCTGCCGCAAAATCTGATACTTTTTTCTCAATACCTTCGCCCACGACATACATTTCGAAAGACTGAACTGATGCACCTTTCTCTTTAAGCATTTGCGCAACCGATTGTTTATCGTTCTTAACAAACATCTGCGACAACAAAGCGACTTCTTTCAGGTATTTTTGAACCGAGCCTTCAACCATTTTCTCAACGATTTCAGCGGGTTTACCTGACTCGGCGGCCTTTTGACGGGCGACAGAGCGCTCGGCTTCTTTGTCCGCCTCGGGTACGCCTGTCTCATCAATGGCACGAGGCTTTGTGGCTGCGATGTGCATGGCAAGATCTTTGCCCACATCCTCGCTTCCTGCAAACTCAACCATCACACCAATTTTGCCGCCATGGACATAGCTAGCGAGCGAGTGTTCTGTGGCCATGCGTTTGAATCGGCGAATGGCGATGTTCTCACCAATTTTGCCAACAAGCGCTGTGCGCGTTGTCTCAACAGAGCCGTCACCCATCGGTAGCGCTGAAAGTGCAGCCACATCGCTGGGGTTTTGAGTCATGACCAATTTAGCTATTGCCTGGGCAAAGCCGATGAAGTCATCGTTTTTCGCAACGAAGTCAGTCTCACAGTTGATCTCAACAATGGCGCCAGTTTTGCCTGCGGCGTCAATCGTTAAACCAATCAGCCCTTCGGCGGTTACGCGTGAAGCTGCTTTGCTGGCTTTGCCGCCTAGCTTGACGCGTAGCACTTCTTCAGCCCGTGCCATGTCGCCACCAGCCTCGGTTAATGCTTTTTTGCACTCCATCATGGGTGCGTCTGTTTTCTCACGCAATGCTTTGACCATTGCGGCAGTAATTTCAGCCATATTTGCTCCGTGTTTATTGACAAGTCGCGCAAAGCACCAAATTGGGTGCTTTGCCCTAAGTAATTCGTAAATCCCGTACTGACATGCACGGGATAGTCATCGACTTAGGCCTGCTCTTCGTTGGCATCTTCTTGCAGCTCAACGAATTCTTCGCCTTCTGTGATGCTTTCAACCAAACCATTAAGGCTTTGTTGACGTCCTTCTAGGACAGCATCAGCCATGCCGCTGGCGTACAAGGTGATGGCTTTTGCGGAATCATCGTTGCCGGGAATGATAAAGTCAATGCCGTCAGGTGAGTGATTGGTGTCCACGATGGCAATCACTGGGATCCCCAGTGTGTGAGCCTCTGCGACGGCAATCTTGTGGTAACCAACATCGACCATAAAGATCGCGGCGGGCAAACCGTTCATGTCTTTGATGCCACCAATTGACTTGTTGAGCTTGGTCATTTCACGCTCAAACATCAGTCCCTCTTTTTTCGACATACGCTCTAAGGCACCGTCAGCGGCCATCACTTCCATGTCTTTCAGGCGCTTGATTGAGCTCTTGACCGTTTTAAAGTTGGTCAACATGCCACCGAGCCAACGACTGTCAACGAAGGGCATGCCACAGCGTTGCGCTTGCTCAGCAATGATGTCGCGAGCTGCACGCTTGGTGCCGACGAACAACACGTTGCCATTTTTAGCTGAAATCGAACGCACGAACTTGACGGCTTCCGTGTATTTAACGACAGTCTGCTCAAGGTTAATAATGTGGATTTTGTTGCGGTGCCCAAAAATATAGGGTGCCATTTTGGGGTTCCAATACCGCGTTTGGTGTCCAAAGTGCACACCTGCTTCTAACATTTCACGCATTAACGACATTTAAATCTCCAAGGGTTGGTTCTAGCACTGTTGCTGCACTGGCGATTTGCCAGCACCCTGGTGCAACAGCGCGCGATTTGGTAGCACCAAATGCCTTGTATCATTGGTATTGGTGTGCTTTTATAAGCAGCATAGTAATGACGAAAGCCACTCGGAACAACCGCTAATCCCGCGGTATCAGCCCAGTTTTTGAGGCCAATTTTGTGGGAAAGCCTATAATTCTAACTGTTTTCTTGCCAAAGGCTCAAGTTGCATCACATTTTGCCGCTTAAACCTTCGCCGAACCCTAAACCATTCTGATTAAACCGCGCCAATGCCTCTTGTTACTGACCCTGAAGACCTCGATAAAATGCGCGCTGCTTGCCGCGACGCTGCGAAAGTACTTGATTACCTCACGCCTTTTGTCAAACCCGGTATTTCTACTGGGGATTTAGACCGTTTAACGCTCGCATTCATAACCGACGTTCTAAAGGTTGAATCAGCAACGATAGGCTATGCCCCGCCAGGTTACCCACCGTTTCCTGGTGCCATTTGTACGTCAGTCAATCATCAGGTTTGTCACGGTATTCCCGGTGAAAAAGTCTTGAAAGCCGGTGATATCGTGAACATTGACGTGACGATCATCAAGGACGGTTGGTTTGGCGATACCAGTCGGATGTATTTTGTGGGTGAGCCTTCCATTCAAGCCAAGCGGCTCACCGAAACCACCTTTGAGTGCATGTGGCTTGGTATCGAACAAGTCAAACCAGGTCAAACGCTAGGCGATATCGGTCATGCGATTCAACAACATGCTGAGTCCAAAGGCTACTCCGTGGTACGTGAGTTTTGCGGCCACGGCATTGGCACGAAATTTCATCAGGATCCCCAAATTCTCCATTACGGTCGCCCCAAATCAGGACAAGTTTTGGAGCCGGGTCTGATTTTCACCATCGAGCCAATGATTAACGCCGGTCGGCGTGAAATCCGTCAGTTGTCTGACGGCTGGACGGTCGTGACACGCGACCACAGCTTATCGGCCCAATGGGAACACACCGTCTTGGTTACTGAGTTGGGGGTTGAGGTCCTAACCATTTCAGACGGCATGCCCGCAAAACCCGCTCTATTGGCTCAACCACACGCATGAATTTAGCGCCGACCTTTAGCGATTTACGCCAAGTCTTAGCATCCAAGCGAGACGATGCGGTTAAAGCGTTTGGGTTGCAACCCGTTTCAGACAGACTTTTAAATGACCTGCGACGCGCTACTGATGATGCTTTGCGCGGTCTTCTTCGTATTTATCCACTTCCCAAAGGGGCGACCTTAGCTGCTGTCGGTGGCTACGGTCGCGGTGAACTCTACCCTTATTCAGATGTTGATCTTTTGATCTTGCTTGCACAACCTGCAAGCGAAAAAGACCAAGCCATGCTCAGCGAGCTAGTGGCCGCGCTCTGGGACCTGGGCATAGAGCCAGGCTATAGCGTTCGTACGCTGGAGGAGTGTTTGATTGAGGCTGATGCAGACATTACCGTTCAGACCTCGCTCTTGGAAAGTCGATTTATCGCGGGTCGGCGCAAATTATTTAAGCAATTCAACACAGCGCTCATTTCGGCTTTGGACAAACAACTGTTCTTTAAAGCCAAGTTGACAGAAATGCGGCAACGCCATGCGCGCTACCAAGACACCCCCTATTCCCTTGAACCGAACTGCAAAGAATCGCCGGGGGGCTTGCGCGATCTGCAAGTGATTCGTTGGATGGCAAAAGCGGCAGGTTTTGGTAGCAACTGGACACAACTGTCGCGTGGCGGCTTGTTAACACCTGATGAGGCGCGAGACCTGAGAAGAGCTGAATTAGCGTTCAAGCGCCTGCGAATTGAGATGCACTTATTGGCGGGCCGACGTGAGGATCGGCTGGTGTTTGACATCCAACACAACTTAGCCCAAGCCTATAAAATCACGCCCGCACACAATCGCCGAGCCAGCGAGATATTGATGCAGCGCTATTACTGGGCAGCGCGCTTGGTGACGCAATTGAACACGGTTTTGGTCGAAAGCATTCAAGCGCAGTTGTTTCCAGCCCCTGGCGCGCGATTGTTGCCACTGGACGACGAGGGCTTTTTCTTTGACCGCCAATCACGTTTAGAAATCGAGGACGAGACAGTCTTTGATCGGCATCCACATCTTCTGCTAAAAGCCTTTTTGGTGATGCAACAGCATCCCGAATTGACGGGGATTTCTGCCAAAGCGTTGCGTGCCATCTGGCATGCACGCACAAGAATTGATGCGGCGTTTCGGCGTGATCCAACTAACAAAGCCTTGTTTCTGTCCATTTTGCAGCAGCCCCAAGGCATTGTTCACGCCTTGCGCCGGATGACGATGCTCAACGTCTTGCCGCGCTATTTGCCCGTTTTCCGTCGGGTGGTGGGTCAAATGCAGCACGATCTGTTCCATGTTTACACGGTGGATCAGCACACGCTGCAGGTCATTCGCAACTTGCGCCGCTTTACCATGCCTGAGCATGCTCAAGAATATCCGCTGGCGTCCGATTTAATTGCCAATTTTGACCAACATTGGTTGCTATATGTGGCAGCACTATTTCACGACATTTCAAAAGGACGAGGCGGTGATCACTCCGAGCTCGGCGCCATTGAGGTCAAGCGATTTGCTCGCGAGCACGGCTTAAATCAAGAGGACACGGCTCTGGTTGTTTTTTTGGTCAAAAGTCATTTACTGATGTCACAGGTTGCACAAAAACAAGACCTGTCGAACCCTGTTGTGATTCAGAACTTCACTCAGCAAGTGGGGTCAATGCGCCAATTGACCGCACTTTATTTGCTAACCGTCGCCGATATTAGAGGCACCAGTCCAAAGGTTTGGAATACCTGGAAAGGCAAATTACTTGAAGATTTGTATCGGCTGACCCGAGCCGCTCTTGGTGGAGAAATGGCATCAGCCAAAACAGTGCTGCAGCAACGAATTGAAGAAGCCACACGGTTGACTCGGTTGACCGGTTTACTTGACGACCATCGCCAAGCCTTTTGGGAAAAATTAGATATCGCTTACTTTTTGCGTCACGATGCGCCCGATATTGCTTGGCATACACGTCATTTGCATTATCAAGTAAGCCCTGAAGACGTGGTCGTGAAAGCGCGACCTGTCGGTACTACCGAAAGCGTTCAAATCATGGTCTATACCCATGATAAAAAGGATCTATTTTTTAAAATTTGTGCTTATTTGGGCATGAAAAATCTTGGTGTTTTGGACGCTCGAATCCACACCACACGGCACGGTTTTGCGCTGGATAGTTTTATCGTTTTTCCTGCGGTGGGGCAAAGTGATCTGCGCGCCCTGACAGCCCTGATTGAACACCAACTGCGAGAATTCCTTCAAACTGACAACGATGGTTCTTTGCTCGATTTCAAATCGGGGCATCCCCGTGTGTCACGCTTATCACGCGCATTTCCAGTAGCCCCCATGGTGGAGATTCAGCCCGATGACGGCAGCAAGCACTGGCGCTTGGCCATCGTCGCCTCTGATCGCCCTGGCTTACTGGCTGATGTGGCGCGCGTTTTCGTCGAGTTTAATGTCTCGGTGTTAACCGCCAAAGTAATGACGTTAGGCGAACGCATTGAAGACGTTTTTGTGATCAGCAGTGAAGATTTGAGTCAACCCCGTAAGCAACGTCAATTTGAGCGAGCAGTTTCAGACGCGTTAAACCAAGAGGTCGCCCATGCGGCATAGTAAAAACGGTTTTTTGCTGGTTCTTTTAACTGCTCTCGCTGCACTGGGTGCCGCCTTATTTAGTCAGCATGTTTTAGACATGGCGCCTTGTTCTTGGTGCATTTTGCAGCGTATTTTGTTTTTAGCGATTGCCGCATTCGCCCTGCTCGGCTTACTGGGTTCGACGTTTCGCCCGTGGCGTTTATTGAACTGGGGCCTGATTGCGCTGACGGCAATGGCTGGCATTGCAGTGGCTTGGCATCAAATTACTGTGGCGGCGAAAGCATTCAGTTGTGATCAGACATTCGCTGATCGCGTGGTTAGCGGCAGTGGTTTAGAGTCTCTAGCCCCATGGCTTTTTGGTATTTATGCCACGTGTTTGGATGCCAGTGTTCGCGTCTTAGGTATTGAATACGCCGCATGGGGTCTCGCCCTGTTTGCCATCTACGCTGTTTACAGTCTCGCTATGCTTAAAACCTCATGGCGTCCGAATGAGTCAGAGAAGTTCAAAGGCCGAGGCCGTCGGTAAGGGTTTGCCTAAAATCCAAAAAGACACGATTCATGTTGGTACGATGCAGCCCTTCAAAAATTCTGTCAGCGCATGAAGACTTTCGGAGTTGAAAATTGATTCAGTGTTTCACTCATGGGATCCATGTTTTGCACTGCCGTGACGACGTTTTCAATTAAGAATTGGCACTCAGTTATCGTTAGCAGCAAAGCCCAAATTGAATTGCAAACCGGTGCCACGCTCAGGACCATCACGCGGAATGGCAATTCGGGCCAAGTATTCGGGAGTGATGTCGCCAGTCACATATTCGCCGGTGAAGCACGACGTATCAAAATTTGTTAGCGCCGGATTTAAATCTGAAATGGATTTTTTCATGTCTTCAATGTCTTGATAAATCAGTGCATCGGCCCCAATAATCCGCGCAATTTCTTCATCATCACGCCCAGTGGCGATCAGCTCAGCTTGCGTTGGCATGTCGATACCATAGACATTTTGGTAGCGCACCGGTGGTGCTGCTGATGCCATGTAAACCTTATTGGCACCAGCGGCACGAGCCATTTCAACAATTTCGCGGCTTGTTGTTCCACGAACAATCGAATCATCGACCAGTAAGACGTTTTTACCTTTGAATTCCAGCCCAATCGTATTTAACTTTTGGCGTACAGACTTTTTGCGAATCGCCTGGCCGGGCATGATGAAAGTTCGCCCCACATAGCGATTTTTGATCAATCCCTCCCTGTACTCTATATTCAGTCTCGAGGCCAATTGCATCGCAGCAGGTCTTGACGAGTCAGGAACTGGCATCACCACGTCGATATCCCCTAGCGGAATAGATCGAGCCAATTTGTCGCCAAGGTATTCTCCCATGCGTAGCCGGGCGCCGTAGACTGAAACACCACTTAAGACAGAGTCTGGCCGAGCAAAATAGACATATTCAAAGATACAGGGTGCAAATGGCACGTTAGGGCCACACAGTTGGCTTGAGAGCTTGCCGTCTAGTGAAATGAAAATGGCTTCGCCTGGTTCGACATCTCGTACAAACTCAAATCCAGAGCCTTCAAGTGCCACCGATTCAGAAGCTACCATCCATTCGGTGCCTTCGGGGGATTCGAAACGACCCAAGCACAGTGGCCGAATGCCGTGAGGGTCACGAAAGGCCAGTAGGCCGTAGCCGGAGATTTGCGCCACGACAGCATAAGCGCCCTTGACACGGCCATGTAATGCCGTCACGGCCCGGAAAATTGCCCCCTCATCCAAGCTCACGCCATTGGCTGCTCGTTGCAACTCGTGAGCCAAGACATTAAGCAAAACCTCTGAGTCAGAGTTTGTGTTGATGTGCCGCTGGTCAACGCGAAACAATGATTCACGAAGCTCCAGCCAGTTGGTGAGGTTGCCATTGTGCGCAAAAGTTAATCCAAATGGCGCATTAACGTAAAAAGGTTGCGCCTCTTCTGCGCTGTCACTTGAGCCAGCCGTTGGATAACGAACCTGACCAATGCCGCTAAATCCAGGTAAAGAACGCATGCTTCGGGTACGAAAAACGTCTCGTACCAAGCCGTGTCCTTTGAACATATTGAAGTGATTGCCATCAGAGGTGGCGATGCCAGCAGCATCTTGTCCCCTGTGCTGCAGCAGTAACAAACTGTCGTAAATCAATTGATTGACCAGTCCACGCCCTACAACACCAACAATGCCACACATAATGAATCCCGAGTATTGGACTTAAAGTCCGGGTAAGTTTTGATAAAACGATTAACAGACTTTGTTAATTAGTACGGTAACCATTGGTCAATGGGTTCAGGCATGCGTTGCTTGAGTTGCTGAATCACACCCACCATTTGCTCAGAAAACATGGCGTTCTTCCACCATGGTTCTTGGATCAAAGGTGTGTAACCGGCAATCGTCACCAACACGAGCAAAAGAAGGATGCCCCTTAACAGTCCGAAGAGCCCACCCAAACCACGATCAGCGGGAGACAACCCTGTGCTTTTGATCATTGCCGCCAGTGCCATGTTCAGTAACCCAACCGCTAAAAGCGTTGCAATAAAGAGCGAAGCGTAAGCAATGCCGAGCTTTAAATAGTCATGCTTGACCCAACTCAGCATACCAATTGATGAGACATCAGGGCCCCACCAGATGGCTGCTAAAAAGGCCAAACCAAATGCCACTAACGACATTAATTCTTTGATCAAACCGCGCCAAACACCGAGCAGCATCGAAGTGCCTATGATGCCGAGCAAAATGAAGTCAAAAGCAGTCACTGCGTTGCGATAAAGCCGTTGTTGTAACCCAGCGTGCGCAGACGCGTCTGCGCGGCCTGAGCAGCATCTCTGGACACAAAAGGTCCCACGCGCAGCCGGAACACGTTTTTACCCTCGATGGATCCCTGTTCAACAAAAGCGTTCGAGACGCCCTCGCCCCTGAGCTTATCGCGTCGTGTTTGAGCGTCATCCTGCGTACTGTATGAGGCGATTTGAACAACAAATTGACCGGCAGCGGCAGGCGCTGGCGTGGTAGGCGATTGACCCGCTAATAAAGCTAAAGCACGGCTACCATCGTCAGTTCGTTTGGGCTCAGGCGTGGCTGGCGCAGTAACAACTGGCGTTTCTCGTGTCACGGGCGCTGTGGGTGCTGGCGTGGTCGCGGCCGCCGGTTTTTCGACAACGGCAGGGGTCACCGGTGTGGCTGGCGTTATCGCTACTGACTCGGTCGCTAAGACGGGGCTGTCAGTGAGGGTGTTGACCGGCGTTTCAATGGCCGTGGTTGTCAGGGGTTCAAGAGGCTGATTTTTGCTGGGAATGGTAATGTTAATACCAGCGGGTATGGGTTCAGGCTCGCCGTCTAACAACACCGGCAAAACAATCACAACAGCCAGAACCAAAGCCACAGCACCAGTCAAGCGTCGCCTGGCCTTAACTCTCAACGAGGCCGCTTGGGCCTCGCTAGAAACGGAGGGCCTTGGCCTTGCGGCATGTCGGCGCGTTGATCCCGCTTCTTTTTTAGAAAACAAACCCATGACCTGACCTTATGGATACGAGGGATTAGTCAACCTTTCGACAGGCGAGTGGTTTTGGGTAAAACCCCAGCAACAGTTAAGAACGATCCAAACACCACGATTCTATCATCCGGTTGCGCAAGCTGACAGGCCGCTTCGAATGCTGATTGGGGGTCATCAAAGGATTCAGCCGTGGGTGCTGGATCAATCTCTACCTTGCTATTGGCCAGCACTGACTCGACACGAGCCTTCAAATCTACCCCAGAAATGGCGCGTGCTGTCGGGAGGGAGCTGCAAAACCAGCGATCAAAGCGAGGGGCCAGGTGTTTAATAACCTCATCAACGTCCTTGTCACCCATCATCCCGAAAACAGCATAGGTATAGGGATGAAAACCCATGTTGCCAAGATTTTTTTCCAAAACAGCAGCCGCATGTGGGTTGTGCGCCACGTCCAATATCACCATGGGTTGCCCCGGCAAAATTTGGAATCGCCCTGGTAAGGCAGCTTGCAAAAGCCCGATCCGAACGGCTTGCTGAGTCACCGGTAGCAAATGGCGCGTGCTTTCAATGGCAGCCAGTGCACCCGCAGCATTGAGCAACTGATTCGCGCCCCTTAAGGCGGGATAAGCCAGTGCATTACGCCGACCTTGGCGCCCGGCAAAAGCCCACTGTTGGCGATCGCCCGAGTAATTGAAATCTCGGCCAAACAGCCACAAATCGGCGCCGATGGCTGCCGCATGTTCAACGACAGTTGCCGGTGGCGTGGGATCAGCACAAATGGCTGGCTTTTCCTGACGAAACACGTGGGCCTTTTCCCAGCCAATTTTTTCACGGGTATTGCCCAACCAGTCGGTGTGATCGAGATCGACACTGGTCAGAATGGCGCAATCGGCGTCAATAATGTTGACCGCATCTAAACGTCCACCAAGCCCTATCTCCAAAACCCAGGCGTCTAACTTTTCTTTTGCAAACAAAGAAAGAATAGCCAAGGTGCTGAATTCAAAGTAAGTCAGTGAAATGTCGCCCCTGGCTTGCTCGACGATTTCAAAAGCCGAGACCAACTGCGCATCACTGGCTTGCTCCCCATTGATGCGGGCACGCTCGTTAAAGTCGATCAAATGCGGCGAGGTGTACATGCCCACCCGATAGCCTGACGCTGACAAAATGGCTTCGAGCATGGCACAGGTTGAACCTTTGCCGTTGGTCCCTGCCACAACATATTTGATCGCACTTGATTGAAGAGCCAGACGGTCTGCCACCGCTTGCACGCGTTCTAGCCCAAGTTCAATGGTTTTGGGGTGCAGTTGTTCTAAAAAAGCAAGCCAAGCGCCCAGCGAAGCGTCTTTTGATGGGGCGCTTGGCGCAACCGATGACAACGGGATTTGATCAGACATAGAAGGGGGATTGTTTTCGTCATTAATCGTTAAAAATAACAGTGTAGCGGTTGAACACCAGGATTGTGGCTTATCCCGCCGTGTGTGACAATGAATTGAATATTAAGGATTCCATGGTTCGGTCTGAATAACTTTTCGCTGCTCTGACGCCCCTTCTTTGGCTTAACCACATGAACAACACACGACAACCGCTAGATGCTCAGGCCATCTCGTTGATGCTGTTGTTATGCGTTCTTTGGGGTGGCCAGCAATCGGTCATCAAGTATGTGGCCGATGACATGTCGCCTATTTTGCAAATCTCTTTACGATCTGCCATTGGCATGGTTTTGATCGCAGCATTCATGCGTTATCAAATGATTTCTTTTGCATTACACAAAGGGCCTTGGCCAGCGGGTTTATTGGCAGGGATGTTATTTGCCGTCGAGTTTTTATTTATTGGTGAAGGCCTGCGTTACACCACCGCCTCTCACATGGCCGTTTTTCTTTACACAGCCCCCATTTTCACCGCCTTGGGATTGCACTGGCTTGTACCTGAAGAACGATTGTCGCACCTGCAGTGGTGGGGTATTGTGGCCTGTTTCGTTGGCATTGCCATGGCATTTTTCGGTGGCATCACACAACCCTCATTTAGCGCCGATATCCTGTATGGCGACTTTTTGGGCCTGATTGCGGGTCTGCTTTGGGGTTTAACCACAGTGGTCTTGCGCTACACCGGTCTTAACCGAATACCCGCGGCCCAAACCACCCTTTACCAGCTGGCCATGGCGTTTTTAGTATTACTGATCGCCAGTGCCTTGACGGATCAACTGGCTGTCAATTGGACACCTGCGGTTATTTTGGCGGTTGGTGCTCAGGCCATTGTGATTTCTTTTTTCACCTTGCTGGTTTGGTTTTGGTTGCTAACCCACTACTATGCGTCCCGTCTGGCTTCGTTTACATTTTTGAGTCCTATCTTTGGTGTGGCCTTCGGCGTCTGGTTTCTCGATGATCCGCTTGATTTCAGTTTTGTGGCTGGCTCGGTCCTTGTCATTGCCGGTATCGCCGTGGTTAATTGGCGACCGTCTAGACTGACAACACCAGCACCTAAAAAAGGCCTCTGAGCAAATGTGTTTGGCAATCCTTGCTATTGATGTCTTGCCGGATTGGCCTTTAATTGTGGTGGCCAACCGAGATGAGTACCATGATCGTGCGGCTGTGCCATTACAACCGTGGCATCATCATCCAAATGTGTTGGCAGGACAAGACCTTCAAGCCGGTGGCACTTGGCTGGGCGTTACAAGTAGCGGTCGATTTTCGCTGCTGACAAACTACCGTAACCCGAGACAACATCGCCCACAAGCACCGTCACGAGGTCGACTGGTGGAAAATTTTCTCAAAGCTGATCTACCAACCGATGAATACTTGAGCATTGTCGAACCCAAAGCAGATGAATACAACGGGTTTAATCTGATCGTCGCCGACGGGGTAAACCTTCACTATTCAGGCAATCAAGCCAAGCCTTTTAAGCAATCACTGACTACTGGGGTCTACGGCTTGTCAAACGCCCTGCTCGATACGCCTTGGCCCAAGACGCAGCAAACCCGCGAAGCCGTCGCCGCGTTATTGGCTGAAACTTCCGCACCCAATGCTGAGCAATTGACCGCCCTGATGCGAGACCGCACCGCTGTGCCTGACAATGCATTACCCGACACGGGCATGGGGTTGGTGCGTGAGCGACTATTGGCCACGCCGTTTATTCTGAGTCCCGACTATGGCACGCGGTGCACAACGGTTGTCATGCGACACCGAAACGGCAATCAATGGGCTCAAGAAGCCACCTACAACGCGCTGGGCGAGATGACAAATTGGGTTGGTTGGCTTAGCCGTCAAGGGCGCCCTTGGCGTTGCTTTGATCGCTGGCCTGGGATAGCAAATATCGCCTCATCGGCGATCGCATAAAGGGTTTCATCTTGGGTTGTTTGGTGTTCATGTCCACCCGTAAACGCACCAAACGCTGGCAGTATGCAAGTCCGAGGCGACACCACAAAACACAACAGTCGCAATCGATCCCGTGCCCTGCCCTGCAAGGTCACCACCGGGTGCGTGTGGCCCGCAAACGCGAAGGCCTGAGCCTGATTCTCAAGCACATGATTTTCATGATGAGGCAGCGCGTGACGACACTCAAATCCTTCAAAACAGTAAGGCTCATCGACAACGTCAATACCAAACGCTTTTGGTGGGTCACCGGCACGGTCATCGTGATTGCCGCGCACCAATGTGATCGAAAGCGTTGCATGTCGCGCTCGCCAACGCTCGATCGCGGCCAATGTCTGTGCGGCTTGATGAACGTGGGCCGCATGCAAAAAGTCACCGAGCACCACCAATTTTTTCACGGGTTGGCGCTGAACCACAGCCGTTAAACGTGCCAATGTCTCGGAAGTTGTGCCTTGTGGCACGGGTTGGCCGAGCTTGCGATAGGTGGCGGCTTTACCCAAGTGCAGGTCAGCCACCAGAAGTGTTTGAGCGGCGTCCAAATACACAGCTCTTTGGGGCAGTAAGGTAACGGTTTGTCCCATGGCTTCAATGGCAATCGCTTGATTATTGATCGTCATTGCGCAGCCCGTTCGAGTTCACTGACCATTCGCGCCACGCGATCAGAAAGCTTTTCAGATGATAAGCGCTCACGCAAGCGCTGAACCATGAGAGGAAAGGCAAACGGCGTGGGTCGCTCAATCATCTTAAGCGTCAAGGGTAATTGACCCACCCTGTTTAAGGTAGTCTTCAATTGCTCAAAATCAAGCTCGTGCTGCAACACTTCACGGCGGGCTTGCTCAAGCAATTGATTATTAGGATCGTATTGCTCAAACACATCAAAAAACAAACCCGATGAGGCTTGAACCTGCTTGGCTGTTTTTTTAGCCCCCGGATAACCTTGAAACACAAGACCTGAAATGCGGGCAATTTCTCTGAATCGTCGTTGGGCCAATTGTCCGGCATTTAAACTTTCTGCGAGGTCTTGCGCCAAATTATCCGTGCTTAGAAGCGCTGGCGTGACCAAAGCGCCAACATCCAGTGTCTGCGCGCACAACATCTCAAAACCATAGTCGTTAACCGACAAAGAAAACGTCATTGGCATTTGCTTGGCCAAACGCCACGCCAGAAGGCTCGACAGGCCCAAGTGCACGGTACGACCGGCAAAGGGATAGATGAATAAGTGCGTACCTTCGCGCGACGACCAACACTCCACAAGCAAGTGTGATGCGCTCGGTAGCGCAGACCATTGTTGCTGCAAAGCCAGTAAAGGTTTAATGGCTTGCCACGTTTGTGCACAATTGGCGATTCGGCTCGACGAGACACATTTTGATGTCGACACATCGGGCTTGCTGTGGCTGTCCAAGCGGTCCAACATGGCGCCAGCCAGGGCTGAGGACAAAGACATGTTGCCGCCCACCCAACGCGGTACCGCACCACGACTGCCTGTGGCTCGTTTGACATAAGCCGTCATTTCATTAGTACGCACTAACGCCAAAAGGCGACCGGCGAACAAAAAACAATCGCCTTTTTTTAAACGCATCACAAAACTTTCTTCGACCTGCCCGATTCGAGCGCCACCACCACGAGATGACCAGTAGCGAACCTGCATCATGGCATCGCTGACGATGGTGCCCACACTCATGCGATGTCGGCGAACCATGGCGGCATTGGTCGCGCGCCATTTCCCCTCTTGATCAGGTCTCACGCGCTGATAGTCAGGATAGGCAGCCAGCGCTGTACCACCGTGGCGCACAAAATCCAGCGCCCACTGCCACGCCTCGGGCGTCAAGGTGCGATAGGCATGGGTTGAGCGTACCTCTTCATATAAGTCTGTCGCTACAAAGCCACCACCGATGGCAATGGTGACCAAATGTTGAACCAAAACATCGATCGGCGCCTGTGGGCCATGACGTGACTCGACTGCTCGGGCTTGCACGGCATCTTGCACAGCAACCGCTTCTAAGATGTCTAAACTATTGGTTGGCACCAAGGTGATGTGCGATACCCTGCCAGGCGCATGCCCAGATCGTCCAGCGCGCTGAAGCAGTCGCGCCACGCCTTTGGCAGAGCCAATTTGCAGTACTCGATCAACTGGTAAAAAATCCACGCCCAAGTCTAAGCTTGAGGTACAAACCACTGCTTTAAGGCTCCCCTCTTTTAGACTTTGTTCGACCCACCGGCGCACCTCTGGGTCCAATGAGCCGTGATGAAGGGCTAGGTCGCCAGCCAAGTCAGGCGCAGCTTCAAGCAACGCTTGATACCACCGTTCAGCTTGAGCGCGCGTGTTGACAAACACCAGCGTGCTGCTCGATGTCTGAAGGACTCGCGCCACAGCTGGCGCGAGCGAAAGCCCCAGATGCCCTGCCCAAGCGAAGCGGTCTATGTTTTGCGGTAAGAGGGTATCAATTTGTACCGTCTTTTGCCGGGTGTCGCTGACCAAGCATACATTTTCTTCGGGCGTCTGAACCAAACACAATGTCTCTAGCGCTTGCTCTAAGTTGCCAAGCGTGGCCGACATGCCCCAACAAATGAGACTCGGTTGCCAGCGAGCCAGACGGGCAACCGCCAGTTGTAATTGCACGCCACGCTTGCTACCAATCAATTCATGCCATTCATCAACCACCACCACTTGCACATTGCCAAGGCGACTCTGAGCGTCTTTTTGCGTCAGCAATAAGCTCAAGCTCTCCGGTGTGGTCACCAAGGCATCAGGCAGGCTTTTGCTTTGCTTGGTGCGTTGGGCAGCGTTCGTATCACCGGTACGCATTTCAACGCGCCAGTCAGGCAAAAGCGTTTGGGCGGTATTTTGTAAGGTGGTTGTGGTGTCTGCAGCCAATGCCCGCATGGGTGTGATCCATAGAATCTTTAGCCCTGGTTTGTGATGGGATGGCGACAATTTTTCAAGGCGCTTAAGCGCACCAAACCAAGTGGCCAAGGTTTTACCGCGGCCAGTGCCTGCGTGCAGCAAACCCCATTGCCCTTTGCCCATGGCTTGCCAGACTTTTTTTTGAAAAACAAAGGGGACCCAGCCTTGCGATTCAAACCAGGAGCTGATGGCGCTCGTAAGGGAAACGGCTGGTTTTTTTGAATGGGTTTTGGGGTTTGACGGACTCATAGCAAAGCCTTCAATGTGGC
>ERZ887849.33-NODE-33-length-125774-cov-13.579061_pt1 | contig 125774 bp, 117 predicted proteins | sample MGYA00521267_ERZ887849 | MGnify/ENA primary metagenome ERZ887849 (study PRJEB32303, sample SAMEA104408601) | aquatic metagenome | biome: Brackish water; feature: Pelagic; material: water | place: Baltic Sea | collected 2014-06-06T16:11:00 | depth 2,863 m ...
CACCCCACCCCTTCAAAATAAATCTATTTTCCTTTTGGGGATTCGCTGGTGAAATGGGTATATAACCTAATTCCTCCGTCAACCTAAGTTTAAAAACTCCATACATGTTAATATCAGTGTAATAGAAATATTATTTATTCATTTTCAAATAATAACCTTGTTGAAAGCTGAGACTCAAGTTTTTTACCCACTAAAATTGATGGAGTTTGAATTTTATTTAAATTTCTAATTGCTGACAATCCAACGTCTTTCCTTAATTTGGAATATAAATCCTCTATTGATATATCACCATTATTTTCCTTTAATAATTTAAGAAGATGGTAAGTAAATAATCCATACGTTGATTTTTCAACACTTGCATCTTGTGCATTAGAAATAATTGTAAATAGGCAAATTGATAAAGTAAATATCATTTTTGCCGTTATTTTTGTCTTCATAAAAAAATTTGTTTTAGTTATTTTAAGTTTATTTTTTTATGCACGTTTACCCGAAACTGACGAACAGCTCTTATATATATTCACCTTTAGGTGTGTTTATTTCCGTTATATTTTTATTTTGTTCCACAATACTTCCCCAATCGGCAGGTATTGTTGAACTTTTTGATTTGTAAAATCTCTTTTTTGAAAACTTTTTAAGGCCATCCCTCCCAGTCAAAAGCAAAAGCTGCTTTTACGATGGGTTGATGTTGAGGTATATTGGGTATGAGCCGTAGGTTTTTCATGTATAGCATAAGTTTTGGGTACTTAAAGCTAAAAAATTATTTATTAAAAAAGGCTTAAGAATCTACCTTTTTTTGGGGAGCCTTCGTGAAGAGGAGTAGGGAGTATTTATTTTTCTTACTATATATATGGAAGTTTACAATAAGAGAATATTACGGTATTTTAAAAAAACTCAGGAGGCAGTTTCCACCCAAAGTCCTTGATCGTTTTTGGATACTTTGGCCCATTTGTTTTGGGTCAAACTTTTGAGGGCTTTGTCCCATTTTTTATTGCTCAACCCAGCTAGTTCTTTGAGTTGGGCCAAGGGCACGGGGCTTTCTTTTTTAAGTAAATCCAAAATCAATTTTTCTTCCTCAGAAAGGGGAACCGCTTTGTGTTCGGGTTTCATTTGTGGGAAGAACAGGACCTCCTGTATGGAGCTGTTGTTGGTCATCAGCATCACCAATCGGTCGATTCCGATTCCGATACCCGAAGTGGGGGGCATGCCGTATTCCAACGCCCTTAAAAAATCTTGATCGATAAACATAGCCTCGTCGTCTCCTTTTTCACTCAGGGTCAATTGGGCTTCAAAACGTTCGCGTTGGTCCAAGGGGTCATTGAGCTCGGAATAGGCGTTGGCCAGTTCTTTCCCGTTGACCATCAACTCGAATCGTTCCGTTAGTTTGGGATTGCTGCGGTGTTCTTTGGTCAAGGGACTCATCGATTTGGGATAGTCGGTAATAAAGGTGGGTTGAATGTAATGGTGTTCGCATTTTTCACCAAAAATCTCATCAATTAGTTTTCCCTCTCCCATGGTATCGTTCACTTCGATGCCCAAGCTTTTTGCGGTGGCTCTCAGCTGGTTTTCGTCCATCTCCGACACATCTATGCCGGTATGGGTATGAATGGCCTCAAAGAGGGGTACACGAGGGTAGGGGGCTTTAAAATCTATGGTGTGTTCTCCAACGGGCAGTGCGGTGCTACCGTGTGTATCTTGTGCGACTTTCTCCAACAGGCTTTCGGTCATTTCCATCATCCAGAAATAGTCTTTGTAGGCTACATAGAGCTCCATGACTGTAAACTCTGGATTGTGGGTGCGGTCCATTCCTTCGTTTCGGAAGTCTTTGGCGAATTCATAAACCCCGTCAAATCCTCCAACGATGAGTCGTTTGAGGTACAATTCGTTGGCGATTCTGAGGTATAAAGGAATATTCAGGGCATTGTGGTGGGTCAAAAAGGGGCGTGCGGCGGCCCCTCCTGGAATGGGTTGGAGGATGGGGGTTTCTACTTCGAGCCAGTTTTTTTCATTGAAAAAATGGCGGATGCTGTTGGTGATTTTGGTCCGTTTGACAAAGGTGTCTTTCACTTTGGGGTTTACGATCAAATCTACATAACGTTGACGGTAGCGCAGTTCGGGATCGTTGAACTCGTCATAGACATTCCCGTCGGCATCGGTTTTGGGTAAAGGCAGCGGTCGTAGGGTCTTGTTGAGCAACCGAAAAGATTTGACCTTAACGGTTTTTTCGCCTACCTGAGTGGTAAAAAGATCTCCTTTTATTCCAATAATATCGCCTATGTCGAGTAGTTTTTTGTACACCTCATTGTAGAGGGTTTTGTCTTCCCCCAAGCAGATTTCGTCACGGTTAAAATAAACCTGAATCCTGCCGTGGCTGTCCTGCACTTCGGCAAAACTGGCTTTTCCCTGTATCCTTCGGGACATCAATCTTCCTGCCAGGGTAACTGTTTTGCCTTCTTTAAATTCGCTCTTGATGTTTTCCGAATGGGTATCGATGGGAAACAATTCTGCCGGATAGGGATTGATACCCAATGCGCGTAGTGCGTTTAGCTTTTCTCTTCTAACTTGTTCTTGCTCTGAAAGTGCTGCCATAAGGCCATGTAGTTTCTGCAAAGATAATCAGTCTAAAGTAATCGGGAATCAAATTTCCTATCTTTGCCAAAAGCATTGAATTTTGAGTATTTGGCGTGTTCTATTATCGATCCTTTTCCCTCCTCTTGCTGTAATGGACCAAGGTTGTGGTTCTGTTGTAATTGTCTTTTTACTCACTTTGTGTGGGTGGGTGCCCGGTGTAATTGCAGCCCTTGTGATTTTGAACAATCCAGAGCGTTGGGAATCATGAGGAATAAAAACATTAAAGTAGCAGACTGGGGTTCGCTTTCTTATGGCGAGGCTTGGCAACGACAGGAGGAGTATTTTGCTCAAGTGATTGCGCAAAAAAAGAAAAACAGACAGCTGGAGGAACCTTTGCCTACAGACAATTATTTTTTTTGGGTAGAGCATCCCCCTGTTTTTACCCTTGGAAAGAGCGGAAAAATGGAGCACCTTTTGTTGCAGGAAAAAGAAATAAAAGCCCAAGGCATCTCTTTTTTTAAAACCAATCGGGGAGGCGACATCACTTTTCACGGTCCAGGACAGATCGTTGGCTATCCGATTTTGGATCTGGATAATTTTTTTACCGACATCCATAAATACTTGCGTTGTCTCGAAGAAGTCATCATCAAAACCTTAGCCGATTACGGACTGGACGGAGCGCGAAGCGATGGTGAGACAGGGGTTTGGTTGGATTTGGGTACCCCTTTTGCTCGTAAAATATGCGCCATGGGAGTACGGGCCAGTCGGTGGGTCACCATGCATGGGTTTGCATTCAATGTCAATACCGATATGTCGTATTTTGATTATATCGTGCCCTGTGGGATTCAAGGAAAAGGGGTAACCTCTTTGGCTCAAGAACTTAAAAAGCAAGTAGCAGAGCAAGAAGTTAAAGTCAAACTTTTACATCATTTTACTGAAATTTTTGAATCGGAATGTCAATTGATTTCGTAGATCAAAAGACTGTTGTCTGCTGTGCCTACGACCATTTCCAATGCTTTGTCTTTATCACTGTTGATAATGTCAACGGCTGAATTTCCATACACCGGAAAACCTTCTACCGCGGTACCATTGCTGTAAAACAAATATACTTTTTGGTCGCTTTTGTCGGTAGTGGTAAATAAGAGGGTATTATTGAGATAGAATATTTTGGGTGGGGTATACTCTCCGTAGGGAAGTTTTATAGGAATACCTTTGATGTTGAGCGTGTTTTCAGAAAGCGTAACCAGTGTTTTTGTGGTGGCATCGATTGCGTGATTGGGAGCCAGTTTTAACGCAGAGACAACTTTATTGCCTTTGGTGTCCACTTGGACCAAATTTCCTTCTCGATCGCTGGTGGCAAAAGTATTGAGATAGGAAAAAATAGGATTTTTGGTAAAGGCAATATTTCCTTTGACTTGTACCCGATCATTCCCCGTTCGCGAAACGATCTTTAGGCTTTGGTTCTCCAAGGGAATGAGAATGTAATCCTTGCTTTGAAGACGGATGTGTTTGGGAGGTGCAATTATATTGGCATTGACTTTTTTAAGGGCAAAGCCATTGACTCGTTTTCCACGATTGTCGTACATGATCAGGGAACGGTCCTGAGCAATCAAAAAACGATAATCGCGGTTGTTGTCGTAATCAAAAACAGCTAAAGGCAGGGGATCAGCACTCTTAGGGAGCTTGATATCAAATGGAGAGAGGATTTTTCCATCGCGGTCCAATACCATCAGTCGATCGGCTGTTCTGAAAGCCAATTGCCAGCGGTTGTTTTTGTAGAGGTCCACTTCATGTATCTTTCCAATAATGGGGCCGGAGAGCTGTTTTTTCCAAAACAATTTGCCTGTATTGGAGAACAGATAAAGTACGTTATCGATGTCCTGAACAACCACATCCATGCCATTGTTTCTGTGGTTCTTAAACCATTGGGGAGGGGAATTTAGGCTATTGGTAAGTTCAAGTGTATAGGCATTGTTTACTCCTCCTTTATTTTGGGTGAGTAGATTTTTTTCCAGGCTCAAATGCAAATGGGTGAAATTTTCTTCGGTAACTCCCTGGAAGGCAGCAAGGGGATATGCGTCAACATTCAGATCTTCGATTTTTGAGGGTCCTTCGTTTTGTGGCCAATATTTCACCAGATTTTTGCTATTGCCGATCCATAAAAATGAATTTTCACCGGCCAATTTTTCTTTAAGACCCACAAAAGCAGGGTTTTGATCCAAAGTGTTACGGTCCAGATAATTCCCCAAAATATTTTTTAACCCCGACTCTGTTTCACTCATGATTAAAAGGTTTTCATGCCAACATCCCCATTGAGGGCTGATGGGGTCACCAAAAATATTGAGAAGGGCTTCAAGGTCTTCGGGAATTGAAGATTTGTAATAATTGAAACTTCTGAATTTTTGGGAGGTTCCTTCGGTATTGACAAAAGGGGGAAAGCTTTCTTCCCGTTCGTCCATTCTCAATACAATAGACGTTTCACTTTCTACCGAAATCCATGCTATTTCATTGAGAGGGACCAGAGACGACAAATTTGTTTCTTTAACAGCCAAATTGATTTGTCGACTCAAACGTTTGAAATTGCTTTCCAGTTGTTTCATATCGTCGATTGGAAAACCGAGATAAGACGTAAAGTTTGCAGGAACTACTTTGGAGAGTGTGAGTTGCTGTGGTTTAAGGTCTTTGACCAAGGTCAAGGCGTCGGGAATCGAATCATTAAGAAATGCCACTCCATTCAGGTTGAAGCCGTTTTCCGAAACTTCTAAGCCGAGTTCGATCCAATCGCGTCCGGTAGAGGGAAAGAGGGGAGTGTTGGGAAAAAATGTTTTTGTAAGGGGCAGGGAAGAGGGATGGATTAAAAAATTAGCCGCCAAATCCTCATCCATGGTTTCGGCCAGTTGGTAAAAAGCCCTACTGCTAATCCCTCGTTGCTTGTTTTGAAAATTTCGAATCCCATTTTCGACGACCAGCTGAGATTGAGACAACATATTTAAATCCCCCATTCGGGTAGAGTAGAAGGTTTGCCCCCCTTTATCGACGATTCCAATCGTTTGACCACTGTAATTGATGGATTGCTTATAGGGAGTGATGGTGTCCTGTAGATTGCTTTTAAAAATCAGCCCTACAACGTTTTGATTTTTCCCTTCGGGGGTGATGAAAAAGATCTGGGGTCGAGAAGCATTATTGGGTATTATGTTCCGAACTGTTTTTTTCATCTCATCGTCCAGAGAAAAGATTTTGGACAAGACCGTTGAGCTTTTCAGAGAGATGCTGTCATTGATTTGAGCGACAAAACTGGTGTTTTGAGGAACCCACTCAATCAGATGGAGTTCCTCATCATTGGGTGAGGAACAGCCCATCACACACCCCAAAAAAATGAAAGATAAAAATCTTGAAATCATCACTTCAAAAATATTAAAACAAGCCTTTGTATAAAGGGTAAATCGATATTAAATTCCACCAACTTTTCAACAGTCATTGGTAGTATTCAGAAGAGGCTCAAGGGGTTTGGGAAGCAATTGAAAAGATGTTCTATGATAGGGGGTAGGTCCGTTATGGGCAATAGCCTCACGGTGTGCTTTGGTGGGATAGCCTTTGTTTTGGTCCCACATATAGTGGGGAAATTCCTGATGAATATGTTTCATATAATCGTCTCGGTAGGTTTTGGCCAGCACCGAAGCCGCAGCAATATTTTGGTATTTACCATCTCCTTTGATCACGCATTGAAAAGGAATCGTTCCAAGAGGGTGAAATCGGTTGCCATCAACGGCAATAAAATCTATAGGAACCCTCAGTTGAGACAAAGCGATGTGCATGGCCTTGATACTGGCATTGAGAATATTGATTTGGTCTATTTCTTCGGGATAAACATGAGCAAAGGAAAAAGCAATGGCCTTTTCTTCAATCAGAGGTCGGAGAGCATAACGTTGCTTTTCGCTCAGCTTTTTGGAATCGTTCAACAATGGCAAATCAAAATCCTCAGACAAGATGACAGCAGCAGCGGTTACGGGACCTGCCAGGCAACCCCTTCCGGCTTCATCTGTTCCAGCCTCTATTGTCGATGTGATTTGTCGGATTAACAAAACCCTATATTCGTTTAGCTTAGTCCCCCCAAATTAAGTACAATTATTTTAACTTCGCATCAAATTCATTTGAATGAAGCGACTCCTCCTTATTTTTTTGCTGATGGTCCTCTCCCTGACCCATGCTCAGGAAAAAAAGGATAGGGAAGCTGACGCGGTTGCACCAACGAACACACTTGAGATTACGGGTTTTTCTGTTCCAGTAGAAGCTGTAAGCGATAGTTTGACTGTGGTTGTTGACAGTCTTGCGGTGGAAGAGGTTCAAAAAATCAGTCGTTTAGATTCATTATTGTTTTTGTCTTTTCGATTGCCAAAACCTGGAGTTTTAAAAAATGTTAAGTTGGATACTGTTTCCAAAAAAACAGATTCTCTGTCGGATTTTTTAATCCCCCAATTCAAATATATGAAAGACATCGGTCTGGATCATGACAGTAAACTTTTGACAGCTACGCTGATCATTCAATTATTGGACTCCTTTTCTTCAGAACGAACTCAATACAATTTGCGATTACTTAAAATGCGACAAATCGCGCAGAAACCCATCAAAGAAATGGAGGAGGTAACCATCGAAGACTATAAAATATTTTATTCGGATGGAACAGAAACCCATGTAGATACAACATTGACCATTCGCAAAGATTATCGTTTTAATTTTTTGCGTAAAGATTATTTTGAATTACTTTCTTTTGCCAATTCTGGGGAGACCTTCAACCGTTTGGGATATGATTTTCAAGATCAAAAAATCACCCCCGACTTGGGCGCCAGGGCGAAACACATCAGTTATATGGAAGAAAATGAAATTCCATATTACGAGGTACCCTCACCTTTAACAGAGATATTTTTTAAAACGGTATTCGAACAAGGGCAAATGTTAGACGCTTTGATTACCGTGAATACCTCACCTCGACTCAATTTAACTTTTGCGCACAAGGCCTTCCGGTCTCTTGGAAATTACATCAACACCTTAGGAGGAGGAACCCATCTCCGATTTGCGTCTCAATATACTTCCAAAAATTACCGTTATCGACAGCGATCTCATTTTGTGGCCCAAAGGCTCGAAAACCAAGCCAATGGAGGATTGGATTCTTTGAGCGTATATTATTTTGAAAAAGCGATAGAGGACTTGGATTATGATGGCTTTTTGGATCGATCCCGATTGACGAATAATGTAGAAGTGAGTAATACCTTGGTGGGGAGACGATATTACTGGGATCAAACCTATGATCTCATTCTGGGAGGGAATGATAAAATGAAAAATTATGAGAAACCGAAGGTTTTGACAATAGGCCATAAAATCAACTACGAGGCCAAACATTTTGTTTATAATAATTCTTCAAATAATGCCTTTTTTGGGACTGTTTCGGGGACATCAAATTTTCGTATTCGAAACAATTTAGATATTATGGACAATGAAGTGTATGCTGTTTATAATGAAAAAAACTTAGGAGAACTCAAGGCAGGACTGCGTCTTATTCAATGGGATTATAATGTTGAATTACCCGAAAATACTGTTGGGGGTGATGAGCCTTTTGATGATGGGCCAAATCCAGACGAAATTAAGGCCAGTCAGTTGGCTCTTTCTACCTATTGGAAAAAAACTTTTTTGAAATTTGATTTTAAGGCAGAGGGGTATTTTTCGGTGAAAAAACAGTATGCCAGTCAATTCATTTCGGGGGCCCTGAGTAGAGATTTCAAAAATGGATTTTTTGCAAAAGCAAAACTCAGTTTGAGGTCGCAAACCCCCAATTTTAATTTTTTCCTTCACCGAAGTAACTTTTTGGAATACGATTGGTACCATCCCAGTTTGAACAACCAACAGATCAATTCCCTTCATTTTACTGTGGGACATCCCCAATGGGTTACCTTCGAAGGACAATATGAAATGCTGAATAATTACACCTATTTTAGAAATCTAATGCCCGTGTATAGAAAGGTATCCTATTATTTTTCAACCCAAAAAAAGGAGGAAGAACTTGTGGTTGCTCCCGAACAGTACGAGGGCACTATTCAATACCTAAAGTTGCGAATTTCACAGCAACTGGATTTTTGGAAATTTACATTGGCCAATACAGCCCAATATCAGCAAGTAACCCACAGCGGCGAGGAGACTGATTTTAAACCGCTGAATGTTCCCGAATGGAATTTGAGAACCTCTTTTCTTTTTTCCAGTCAACTGTTCAATAAGGCGCTGTATATTCAAACGGGCATTACCGCTCAGTATTTTACCAAATTTTATGCCGATCGCTACAGTGCGCATTTAGGCGAGTTTGCTTCGCAAAACCATACCAAAATTGGTGATTTTCCCAGATTGGATTTTTTCATCAATGCCAAAATACAGCAAACGCGATTGTATTTAAAGTATGAGCATTTCAACAGTGGAAGTACGGGATATAATTTCTACTCAGCTCCTTTTACCCCCTATCGCGACTCCGCGATTCGATTTGGTTTGGTTTGGAATTTCTTTAAGTAATTCATTCTTTATAGGAACAAGATCTCATTCAGCTCAATTTTTTTGGGTCTCTATTCTTTCATTTACCTCATCATTGATATTTCTGCTGAACAACAAAAAGGGGAGGGTGGAAATGAATCCCATTAAAAAAGGTTTAGTGCCTTTTCCTTCTCAACCTATTTTAAAACAAAAAAAGGGCCAAAAGCCCTTTTTATAGAAATAGAGTTGATGGGCTATACGGCCATCAAATCACCAGCAGTGTTTTTTTGAGGTAGTTCAGAGCTGCCCATAAGAAAACGATCTATTTGATAGGCTGCCTCCCGACCTTCGGAAATTGCCCAAACAATCAGAGACTGTCCTCTTCTGGCATCTCCAGCCGCAAATACATGAGGTTTATGGGTTTGATAATCTTGCTCCCCTTTTACATTACCACTGGGATCAAAGGTCAAACCAAATTGCTCAGGTAAAGATTTTTCAGGACCTGTAAATCCTAAAGCCAATAGAACCAATTCACAGGGCCATTCTTTTTCTGATCCTTTTACTTCGATCAACTGGGGACGTTCTCCTGGAATTTTTTTCCATTCTACTTCCACTGTTATTAATCCTTTAAGGTTTCCTTTACCGTCTCCCACAAATTCTTTGGTGAGTATGCTCCATTCCCTATGACTTCCCTCCTCGTGAGAAGAGCTGGTTTTGAGTTTAAAGGGCCAATAGGGCCAAGGGTTATCTTCCGTTCTACCGTCGGCAGGTTTGGGCATGATTTCAAAATTGGTCACGCTTTTTGCTCCTTGACGATTCGAAGTTCCTATACAATCCGATCCGGTATCTCCTCCTCCGATAACAATAACATTTTTGTCTTTTGCTAAGAATCTATCCTCCCTTTGTAGTTGTCCGTCCACGGCTTTGTTGTTGTGCGGTAAAAAGTCCATGGCCTGAACTACCCCCTTCAAATCCGCTCCCGGAATAGGAAGCTCTCTTTTGATGCTGGCGCCCGTACAAAGTACTACCGCATCAAAATCATTTTCAATTTCTTGAGCACTAATGGTTTTTCCTACCTCAACATTGCATTCAAATAGGATTCCTTCGGCTTTGAGTATTTCTACACGCCGATCGATGATGTTTTTTTCCATCTTGAAATCAGGAATTCCATATCGGAGTAAGCCACCAATCTTATTGTCTCGTTCAAAAACAGTTACGGTGTGTCCCGCGCGGTTGAGTTGCTGCGCAGCAGCCAGACCAGCGGGACCTGAACCAATAACAGCAACTGTTTTGTCGGTTCTGCGAGCAGGAGGTTGAGGTTTAATCCAACCCTCCATAAATCCGCGTTCAACAATGTACTTTTCAATCAACTCAATGGATACAGGAGGATTGATAATACCCAGCACACAAGCTTCTTCGCAAGGAGCAGGACATAACCTTCCTGTAAATTCTGGAAAATTGTTGGTGGAATGTAAAATGGTGAGGGCTTTTTCCCATTCGTTTTTGTGTACAGCATCGTTGAAATCTGGGATGAGATTACCCAAGGGACAACCACTGTGACAAAAAGGAACGCCACAATCCATGCATCTTCCTCCTTGCTCCACCAACTCCTCGTTTTTGGGAGCTAATGTAAATTCTTTGTAATGATGAATACGTTCATTGGGAGCAATTACAGGCTCTTTTATTCGGTCGTATTCCATAAATCCTCTTAACTTTCCCATAACTAATCGATTTTTGCTTCTTCTTCTTTTTTCATCATTTCCAATGCTTTTTTGTAATCTGTAGGCATTACTTTGATGAATTTTTTTCTGTTTTTATCCCAGTCCTCTAATATACTTTTGGCACGAGAACTGTTGGTGTAATCAACATGATTGTTGAGTAATTGGTGTATTTTTTTGTCATCTTGTACGGTAAGGTCTTCCAATTCTACCATTTCAAGGTTGAATTTCTTATCGTCAAATATTCCGTCGTTGCTGTATAGGTAAGCAATCCCTCCGCTCATTCCAGCGGCAAAATTCCTTCCAAAATCACCTAAAATTACGGCAATACCACCGGTCATGTACTCGCATCCGTGATCACCGATCCCCTCTACCACTGCAGTGGCTCCAGAGTTTCTCACACAGAAGCGTTCGCCAGCAACTCCGTTGATGTAGGCTTCACCAGTAACAGCTCCATACAGCGCTACATTCCCAATGATGATGTTTTCATCTGCTTTAAAAGTAGCTTCTTTGGGAACCTGTGCGATGAGCTTTCCTCCAGACAACCCTTTTCCAAAATAGTCATTACAGTTTCCAATTACTTTGAGGAATAATCCTCTCGTAGCAAAGGCTCCAAAACTTTGTCCGGCAGTTCCTCTGAAATGAATGCTCAAAGTATCTTCGGGCAAACCATTGGCGCCGTGTATTTTTGAAATTTCGTTGCTCAGAATAGCCCCTACAGAACGGTCCGTATTTTTGATGTTAAATTCAAGGTGTTGTGGATCTTTTCTGTAAATGGCGGTATGGGCTTTGGATACGATCTTGAAATCCAAAACTTTTTCTAAACCATGGTCTTGTTTTTGTGTATTGTAGGTGTCCACATAATCCGGAATTTCTGGTTTGTATAAAATTTTAGATAAATCAATGCCCTGCGCTTTGTAGTGATCGATGGCTTTGTTTATGTTTAATTTTTGGGATTGTCCCACCATTTCGTTCAGGGTTCTGAATCCTAAACTTGCCATAATTTCCCTTAATTCTTGAGCCACAAAATACATGAAATTGATCACGTGCTCTGGCTTACCTTTGAAGTTTTTTCGTAACTCTGGATCCTGTGTAGCGATTCCCACTGGGCAAGTGTTGAGATGACAAGCTCTCATCATGATACAGCCCGAAGCCACTAATGGTGCGGTAGAAAACCCGAATTCTTCTGCACCCAATAGGCAAGCTATGGCCACATCACGTCCCGTCTTCATTTGTCCGTCACATTCCAGTACTACACGCGAACGCAGATCGTTCATCACTAAAGTTTGTTGTGCTTCGGCAATACCGAGCTCCCAAGGCAAACCTGCATGTTTTAGCGAGGTCAAAGGCGAGGCTCCTGTTCCTCCATCATAACCTGAAATCAAAATAACATCTGCTTTGGCTTTAGCCACACCTGCGGCTATGGTTCCTACACCCACCTCAGAGACCAATTTGACATTTATTCGAGCTTCGCGATTCGCATTTTTCAGATCGAATATCAACTGTGCCAAATCTTCAATAGAATAGATATCGTGATGCGGTGGGGGAGAAATCAAACCTACATAGGGTGTAGAGTTTCTTACCGAAGCAATATAGGGGTTGACTTTGGGACCCGGTAATTGACCTCCTTCTCCTGGTTTTGCCCCTTGTGCCATTTTGATTTGAATTTCTTTGGCAGAGCTCAAATAGTGGCTGGATACACCGAATCTTCCTGAAGCAACTTGTTTGATGGCACTGTTTTTCCAATTCCCATCTTTATCGGGTTGGAATCGGTCAGGATCTTCTCCACCTTCTCCGGAGTTGCTTTTTCCGCCAATGCGATTCATAGCAATGGCCAAGTTTTCGTGCGCTTCGGCACTGATAGAACCCAAAGACATGGCACCGGTTTTGAAACGCTTGACAATTTCTGTCCAAGGCTCAACCTCCTCTAAAGGAATTGGATCAAAACTTGAAAACTCAAACATTCCCCTAAGGGTCATAAGATTTTCACTTTGGTCGTTGATCAATTTCGAATAGACGCCATAGGTTTCATATTTATTTTGTCTTACCGCTTGTTGAAGTTTTGCAATACTGGCTGGGTTCAACATATGTCTTTCTCCATCTCTTCTCCATCGGTAGTCTCCGCCTATTTCAAGGGGTAATCCTGCAGTATTTTCTTTACCGTATGCTTTGTGAAAGCGTTTGTTGATTTCTTTTTCGATTTCGTACAATCCGATTCCTTCAATACGGGTAGCGGTTCTGCAGAAATAGGTTTCGATGAATTTTTCATTCAACCCCAAAGCTTCAAAAATTTGTGCTCCACGATAAGAATGCAAAGTAGAAATTCCAATTTTGTTCATCACCTTGACAATTCCTTTGGCGATGGCCTTGTTGAAATTGTCAATGGCTTTTTCTACAGATAGACCTTCAATAATTTTGTTTTCAACCTGATGTTTTATAATCTCATTTACCATGTAGGGATTGATGGCGCTGGCCCCATAACCAAAGAGTAATGAGAAATGATGTGGCTCTCTGGGCTCAGCAGACTCAATGATAATGCCAAACAAGGATCTTTTTTTCAGCTTTTTAAGACCGTGATGCGCATGTGAACAGGCCAACAGCATGGGTATGGGGGCTTTCTCTGGTGATACACCACGATCCGAAAGGATGATGATATTGGCCCCATTGTCAACGGCTTTCTCGATGTCAACAATCATCTGATCCAGAGCCGATTCAAGTCCATTGTGTCCCTTTTCTATATCATACAAGGTGTTGATGGAAACGGCTTTGTAATCTTTATGTTCTATGTATTTTATTTTATCTAAGTCCTCATTCGAAATGACGGGATTTTGGATTCTTAGCTTCTTACATTGATCGGCTACAACCTCAAATATGTTGTGGTCACTCCCGATACTCAAACTGGTGTCGGTGACAATCTCTTCACGAATGCCATCCAAAGGGGGGTTGGTTACCTGTGCAAAAAGTTGCTTGAAATAATTATAGATCAACTGTGGACGTTCAGACAAAACAGCCAGAGGGGTATCGGTACCCATGGACCCAATGGCTTCTTTGGCATGGATACTCATAGGATTGATGAGGGTTTTTAAATCCTCTTGAGTGTATCCGAAAAGACGCAAGCGTGTTTGGAAATCTTCTTTTTCTACAGGAGTCTTATTTCCTGTGTAGGGGACGTCTTTCAGCTCAAGTAAATTTTCATTAAGCCATTTGCGATAGGGTTTTTTTCCTACGATCTCTTTCTTGATTTCACCGTCTTCGATGATTCTTCCCTCATCCATATTCACCAAGAACATTCGACCGGGCTCTAATCTTCCGTGTTTTTCTACATTTTGCGGTTCTATATCGAGTACGCCTGCCTCCGAAGACATGACAACGTAACCGTCCTTGGTAACGGTATATCGGGAGGGTCTTAGACCATTACGGTCGAGTAATGCTCCAATGTATTTTCCATCGGTAAAAGGAATGGAAGCGGGTCCGTCCCAAGGTTCCATGATACAAGCATTGTATTCATAAAATGCTTTTTTATCATCGTCCATGGAGAGATGTTTTTCCCATGCTTCGGGCACCATCATCATCATGACCTCTGGTAAGGATCTTCCGGTAGCCAAAAGCAATTCAACAGCCATGTCCATTGAGGAGGAATCGGATTTTCCAGGCAAAATAACGGGTAATATTTTTTTGATATCTTCTCCAAATGCATCACTTTCAAAGAGTTCCTCTCGAGTTTGCATTCGACTGTAATTTCCTTTAAAAGTGTTGATTTCTCCATTGTGACACATGTAGCGGAAGGGTTGCGCTAAGTCCCATGTAGGGAAAGTATTGGTGGAGAACCTTTGATGTACAAGTGCCAATCGGGTGACTACCAAAGGATCTTTTAAATCTCTATAGTAAGAGTTGATGTCCTCGGGAGTAAGCAATCCCTTATAAATCAAGGTGTGGGTTGAAAAGCTGGGGAGGTAAAAATAACTGGCTTGGGATAGCTTTGAAGATCGAATATGGTTTTCAGCCAATTTTCTGGCAATGAAAAGCTTGGTATTGAATTCTTGTTCGCTGATATTGCTTTCTCCTTTTCCTACAAAGATTTGGCGGACTTCGGGCTCAGTCTGAGCCGCTATGGCACCCACTTGACTTTGATCAACGGGAACATTTCTCCACCCCAGTACATTAAGGCCTTGTCGACTAATCTCACTTTCAAAGCTTTGGATGCAGAAATTCATTTGATTCTCTTTCTTGGGCAGAAAAACCATTCCTACGGCGTATTCGTGAAAATCGGGAAGTTTAAAATCGCAATTTTTCACAAAAAAATCGTGTGGTATTTCAATTAATATCCCTGCCCCATCGCCTGTTTTTCCATCTGCGCTCACTGCCCCACGATGTTCCAATTTAACAAGGATATCCAATGCTTTGTGGATGATGTCATTGGTTTTTTTTCCTTGAAGACTACATATAAATCCTGCACCACAATTGTCGTGCTCATTTTCAGGGGAATACAATCCTTGTTTTTCTGGTAACATGTAATACTGGGTTTTTTTAAAGAACCTCAAAAATAATTGTTTAAATTTTATACTCAAAAGTTTGTCAAATGCAAAAAAATACTATTGTCAAATTACGATTTTTAGCTCTAAATTTTATCAAAAACCCAATCAATAGTTCATTTTAATCATTTATTTTTAAAATATTTTTTAATCTCCAAAGCCAAGAGCAACTTGATGAACCAAACAAAGCCGAAATCCAATTTTATGATGGGTTGTATGTCGGGAACCTCACTGGATGGAGTTGATTTGGTTTATGTCAAATTTACCCAAGACAAAGATTGGTCTTTTGAAGTTTTAGCTTCCAAAACCATTGATTACAATCCAGTTTGGAAAAAGAAATTGTCTTTGGCGACTGAAATTTCGCCTACTTCGCTTCAAAAATTAGACCGGGATTTCACACTTTATTTAGGTGGTATTATTCGCGATTTTATTGATCAAAATAATATCGAAAAATTGGATGCTGTTGCTTCTCATGGCCATACGGTTTTCCATCAACCTGAGAAGGGATTGACGCTACAAATCGGTAATTTACAAGACTTGTCCCATCATATTGGACGGACTGTAGTATGCGACTTTAGAGTCCAAGATGTCGCCTTGGGAGGGCAAGGCGCTCCATTGGTACCCCTTGGAGATTTAATGCTCTTTAACTCCTATGAGGCTTGCCTCAATTTGGGCGGCTTTTCCAACTTGAGTATTTCGCATGAGCAAGGAGTTTTGGCTTATGATATTTGTGCCGTAAACACTGTCCTTAATTTTTTAGCCCATCGGGAGAAATTGGCCTACGACCATGGAGGAAAAATTGCCCGAGAGGGAAAAATCATTCCTGCGCTTTTATTGAAATTGGAAAAGCTTAAATTTTATTCCAAACCTCCTCCAAAGTCTTTGGGTATTGAATGGGTTCGAGAATCGGTCATAACCATAATCCAAGAATTTGATCATCATTCTACAAAAGATTTATTGCATACCTATACCCTTCATATAGCCGACGAAATGTCTAAATGTTTACCCGATAAAGGATCCGTTTTGATTACTGGCGGTGGGGCTTATAACTCTTTTTTGGTGGACGAATTACAAAACAAATCCAATGCAAAATTAGTCCTGCCTGATCCTACTGTAATTGATTTTAAAGAAGCATTGATTTTTGCTTTTTTAGGTTTGCTACGGATTAAAGGATTGGTGAATTGCTTGGCATCGGTTACCGGAGCCGAACACGATCATTCCAGTGGAAAAATATTTAATCCAAATTCAAGGATTGATTGAGATAATCTTTATTTTAGGGATCTATTAGTAATAGAGCTAACGATAAACTCAAATTGTATTCATGGAAATTACCCTTATCTGCATTTTCGTGCTGGGATATCTTGCGATAACATTAGAACACACCCTAAAGATTGACAAGTTGATTCCTGCCCTAATGATGATGGCCTTGCTTTGGGCTTTCATATCGCTTTTTCACCTCCCTGTTTTTGAAGTAGATACACTGCTGAGAGAACTCAAACCGACTCATATTGACGAGATTCTTTTACACCATTTGGGGAAAACAGCCGAAATCATCATTTTCCTACTGGGAGCAATGACTATAGTTGAAATCATAGATTATTTTAACGGCTTTGCTACCATCAAAAATTTCATTAAAACGAAGTCCAAAAAAGGCTTACTGATCATTTTCTCATTTCTTGCGTTCATTCTTTCTGCGATTATTGATAATCTTACGGCTACCATTGTTTTGATTACCATTTTGCAAAAGGTCATCAAAGAGCGTCATATTAGAATCTGGTTTGCCAGTTTGATCATCATTGCCGCTAATGCAGGTGGAGCTTGGTCTCCCATTGGGGATGTTACGACCACCATGTTGTGGATTGGTGATAAGGTCACAACACTCAAATTGATTCAATCTCTTTTAATTCCCTCTTTGGTTTGTATGATTGTGCCGATGTTGATTGCCACTACTTTACCTGCTTTTAAGGGCAAAATTGCAGAGGAAAAAGAGGAAACAGACCTTGAAGAAAATAAATACGGTGCTCCTATGCTTTATTTGGGACTTTCGGCCATTATTTTTGTACCTGTGTTTAAAACACTTACCCATTTGCCTCCCTATGTGGGAATGATGCTGTCACTGGCCGTTGTGGCCGCTTTTGCTGAGTATTTTAGTAATGCAAAGATTAACATTACTTCAATTGATGCAGCACATGAGGAGTTTTCCAGTCATAGTCCTGTTCACAGTTCATTGTCCAAAATTGAATTGCCCAGTATTTTATTCTTTTTAGGGATTTTATTGGCCGTGGCTGCACTGGAGTCCTTGGGAATGTTATTCGAATTTGCAACGGTTTTAAATGCTACCATTCCCAATTCTGATCTTGTGATCATGCTATTAGGATTAGGCTCTGCTGTAATTGATAATGTCCCCTTGGTGGCTGCAAGTATGGGGATGTTTTCTGAAATAGCCGACGATCCATTATGGCATTTTATAGCCTTTTCTGCAGGTACAGGAGGGAGCATGCTTATCATCGGTTCGGCAGCGGGTGTCGTTGCTATGGGAATGGAAAAAATTGATTTTTTCTGGTATTTAAAAAAGATTTCTTGGCTGGCCTTCATTGGTTTTGTTGCGGGTTCAATTACGTTCATTTTGATGCGGGATTTTATTTTTTAGTAGGGTAAAATTTTTTTAATCTTCCATCGTTACTATAATAAACAATCGATTTTATGATATTATTGCAAGAAGCCCCTTTCCAGACCGAAAAAACCCTATCCCTCATTGAGTTGGTCAAAGGTGGTGGACTTGGAGGTCAGTTGATTATAGGATTGCTTTTTGTATTATTGATCATCGTGATTTATATTTATTTTGAGCGTTTATTTGCCATCAAGTCCGCTTCCAGAATCAGCTCCAATTTTATGGCGCAAATCAAAACCTATGTTTTGAATCATAAAATCGAGGGAGCACAAGCCTTGTGTTTGAGTGAAAATAAACCTGTTGCGAGATTGATTGCCAAAGGATTATCGCGTATTGGTCGTCCCTTGGAGGACATCAGTACCACCATTGAAAATGCAGGCCGTCTTGAGGTTTATAAATTGGAAAAAAACGTAAGTATCTTGGCTACGATAGCTGGCGCTGCCCCTATGATAGGTTTCTTGGGTACGGTTATTGGCATGATTCTATCTATTTTCGAAATTTCCAATGCCGGCGGTAATATTGATATGCAATTGTTGTCTAACGGACTTTATACTGCCATGACAACCACAGTAGCTGGGCTCATTGTGGGAATCATAGGTTACATTACATACAACCATTTGGTAGTCAAAACCAATAAAATAGTTTATCTGATGGAAGCCACCTCCCTAGAGTTTTTCGATTTATTGAACGAACCCGCTTAGGATGAATCTCAAAGGTAGAAATAAGATCACGCCAGAGTTCAATATGTCCTCTATGACCGATATCGTTTTTCTGTTGCTGATCTTTTTTATGATTGCCTCGACATTGGCTAAAAATTTAGACACCATTGAGGTTAAACTCCCACAGGCCAAAGGAAAGACCGAAAATCGAAATACCGTTTCGTTGACCATCAACAATAATTCTCAGTTTTATTTGGATTCTAAACAAATTCCCAAGAGTCGAATTGAAGCCGAATTGAAAGCAAAACTTAAGGGATCTAGTGCTCCTGCTATTGTGCTAAGGGCAGAAGAAAAAGTTCCTATTGATCAGGTAGTTTATGTAATGAATATTGCAAATCAAAACAGCATTAAGGTTGTTTTGGCGGTTGATGCGCCATGAAATATTTGAAAACCCCACACGAGAGAAAATCGGCAGTCGTCACAGCATTGATCACGGCCTTAATCGTTCTTTTATTCTATTTATTGGGATTGAAGTATTACGATCCTCCTATCAGTTTTGGGATGGAGGTAAATTTCGGAAATGCCTCTCAAGGTATGGGGAAAATTCAACCTAAAAAACCAATTGCAACCCCATCAAGTTCCCCATCCGTTCCCCAAAAAGAGAGTCCAAAAGCCGCCCCAAATAAAACAACTCAAGCTAAAGTAGCCTCCCAAAAAACCAGTGATGTTGCGGTCCCCGAAAAGACCCCCAAAAAAACAGTAGTCCCTGTAGAAGAAGTGCCCCAAAAAATAGAACCTCCGAAGCCCGAAGTCGATCAGGCTACTAAAAATATTTTATCCAAATTGGTCAATCAAAAAAAGACGGAGGAAAAAGAAGTTCAACAAGGAGAGGGCAATGATTTGGTGGAGGGTGATAAGGGAAAAACAGAAGGTAATCCCTATGCCAATAGTTATTTCAATTTGGCAGGCCCAGGAGGAATGGGTAAAGGATTTGGCTTGAATGGACGCCGTTTGGAATCTCGAGGAAAAGTCACTCAACAGTGCAATCAACAGGGAGTGGTAGTGGTTAGGATCACGGTAAACCGCCAAGGAGATGTAGTACAAGCTGAGCCAGGAGTAAAGGGAACGACCAATACGCATCCATGTTTACTTCAACCCGCAAAAGAAACAGCTCTGTTGCACAAATGGTTTCCCGATGCCGGAGCTCCCGCCCAACAAATAGGTTTTGTGGTGATTCAATTTAAATTAGGGGAATAATTTGGAAAATTACGAGTCTATCTTGGCTTGGATGTTGTCTCAACTTCCGATGTATCAAAAAACGGGAGCCCAAGCCTATAAGCCGGATTTGTCTCGAATGGAGGATTTTTGTACCTATCTCCAGCAGCCTCAACGTCGGATCAAAACGATTCATGTTGCTGGAACCAATGGCAAGGGCTCAACTTCTCACATGCTGGCTTCTGTTCTTCAACAACATGGTTATCGGGTGGGGTTATACACTTCTCCCCATCTGAAAGATTTTAGAGAAAGAATTAAAATCAATGGTCACCTAATAGAGAAGGATTATGTTGTCGATTTTGTTCAAAACCATCGTCAATACTTTGAATTGCACGCTCTTTCTTTTTTTGAAATGACCGTAGGGTTGGCCTTTGATTATTTTTCAAAAAAGAAAGTAGATATAGCGGTTATTGAAGTGGGGATGGGAGGAAGACTGGATGGCACCAATTTGATCCAACCGGAATTTTCTGTCATCACCAACATTGGGATGGACCATACCCAATTTTTGGGAGACTCTTTGGAAGCCATTGCGGAAGAAAAAGCAGGAATCATCAAACAGCAAACGCCCGTCATCATTGGCTTGACCCAAGCCGAAACGCAAGCGGTTTTCATTAAAAAAGCAGCTCAGTTGAATGCCGATATCATTTTTGCCGACCAAATGAATGTCTTTGGATATGACTCTGACCTGAAAGGGAGCTATCAACAGCAAAATATTCAAACAGCGCTTGTAGGACTCCAATCTTTAAAAGGCTTTAAACTCGATGAAGCCAAGGTGAAGCAGGGTTTGAGGAATGTAGTTTTCAATACTGGATTGCAAGGGAGATGGCACGTTTTAAATGATTCACCCAAGATAGTTGCCGATGTGGCACACAACAAGGAAGGACTAGCCTACGTGATTCCGCAGATAGAATCGCATTCTTATAGCCAGCTTCATTTGGTTTTGGGATTCGTAAAGGATAAGGCGGTCGATGAAATCCTTCAACTTTTTCCTCGAGAGGCCTTCTTTTATTTCTGTGCGCCCAATATCCCCAGAGCTCTATCGACAGAACATCTTGATAGCATCGCACATAAAATGGAGCTCAATTATGAAATCTTTCCTTCGGTAGCATCTGCATTTAGTGCTGCTAAAAATCGGTTGCCTTCTGACGGGTTCATTTACGTTGGAGGAAGCACTTTTGTAGTGGCTGAAATTCTCTAAATCAAGGAGTACGGGTTGTTTTATATTCATTTTATTATTTACTATAATTAAAGATTTATCCATCCAAAAGATTCTAGAGTCATTCGGTTCACTCAAATCAAGATTTTTAAAACCTCTCGCTTTGGGCTTTGAAGCGGCTGAAATTTAAAATAGTGGGCAATGATTCTTTAGAACAGAAGGCGATAAAAAAAATATTTTGGTTGTAAATGAATAGTGTTATATTTGCCAAGCAAAAAAATAGAGAGATAGGTAAATCGCAATAGAAAGATTTATTTTTTTTGTTGAAAACCGACTCCAATTTTTGCAATGAACCGCCATTATATTTTAAGGGCGCTTAGCTCAGTTGGTTCAGAGCATCTCGTTTACACCGAGGGGGTCGGGGGTTCGAATCCCTCAGCGCCCACCAATGATTGAAAAACCCTCCGATTTGGGGGGTTTTTTTATGGTGAAATCTGTGGAGAAACGGTTAATTTCTCTCTATGGCCAAATGAGTTTCAATGTTATGCGTTTGGAAAAAGCAGTTTGATTTCTTTTTGTAAGGACGCTTCTCTTCTTTTATGTGGGGGGTATAAAAACTGAATCTCATTGGCAGCTTTAGCCATGAATGCTCCGTTGGGTAAAGTCTCAGAGACCATTCATTATTACAGTAAAACTAAAGGAAGGTGTTACTGAATTCTTGGATTGAAAAATAATTGCCGTATCTGCAGCTATTTTTTGTACGCAAAAATGGCTGACATCTTTTCTTTTTCCTCCTGTGCCAATTCTGGATCGACGAGAATTCTGCCACTGTGCTCATCAGTAATTATTTTTTGGCGAGAGGCGATTTCCATTTGAATCTGTGGAGGTATGGTAAAGTAGGATCCGCCAGAGGCGCCTCTTTCGACAGGGACTATGGCCAATCCGTTTTTTACGTTTTTTCTTATTTTCTGATAAGCTTCAAAGAGGTGGGGTTCAATTTTGCTTTGAAATTCAGTAGCTTTTTTTCCCAAAATACTTTCTTCTTTTTCAGTTTCTTTTAGAATTTCGTCCAGCTCTTCTTTTTTGGCCTTTAAGTGCTTGTTGCGTTCTTTGAGTTTTTCATCCAATTGAGCAATGGCTTCTAATTTAAGCTCTTTTTTAGCAGTAAATTCTTTGATGCGTTTCTCAGCCAATTGAATTTCCAACTCTTGAAACTCTTGTTCTTTTACAATCGAGTTGTATTCTCTATTGTTTCTGACATTTTTGAGGTTTTCTTCGTACTTTTTAAATTCTTCCTTGGCCACCTCAATGTTATTTTTTTGCTCGTTGGTTTGAAAATCAAAATCACTGACTTCTTGATTAAAATTCTCTAACCTTTTGTTCAAGCCTGCGATTTCGTTTTCAAGGTCTTCGACTTCGAGGGGTAATTCACCTCTAACGTTGCGAATTTCGTCCACTCGAGAATTGATTAATTGTAAATCGTAAAGAGCTCTTAGTTTGTCTTCTACGGTTACCTCATTCTTTTTTGCCATTAGAAAAATACTTTACAGGGTTGGTTACTGACTTGGATAAAGCGATTGCAAAATTAGGTAATTTTTCGATAAGATGGTCATGTATCAAATTTTTTGTGAAACGTTCTGTTTCATAATGTCCACCATCGACCAGAAGCAGCTGATTTTCGGCTTGAAAGAAATCGTGGTATTTGAGGTCGGCCGTCACAAATGCATCGGCTTTCATTTTTTTTGCATGGGGGATGGCAAAGCTTCCAGAACCGCCAAGAACAGCAACTTTTTTGATTTTTCTCCCTTCCATTGAGGAGTGACGTAAGAATTTTATTTCTAATGTATCTCCTACCAATTTGAGAAAGTCCTTTTCATCCATTTCATTTTTTAGCGTACCTACGCTTCCCATACCTATCTCTGGATTGTAGTTGTTTAAAGGATAAATTTCAAAAGCCACTTCTTCATAGGGGTGGTTTTCTCTCAAGGTTTGAATAATAGTTTGTTCTTGATGTTTTTTGAAAATCAGATTGAGTTGTGCTTCTTCTACAAATTCCCGAATCAATGGTTTTCCCAAAAAGGGTTCAGCCTTTTCATTTCCTCTGAAACTGCCCATACCCGTCGTGACAAAGCTACATTCATCGTAATCTCCTAAGGCACCAGCTCCCGCTTGATAGAGTTTATCCAAAAGGGCTTCTGAATTTTCTTTGGGAACGTATGTGGTCAACTGTCTGAGGGTGTCTTTTTGAGGGACCAAGATCTGAATGTTTTCCAAGCCTAAGGCTTGCGCCAAAGCATAGCTTACCCCTTGGCTGTGGTTGTCCAATGCGGTGTGAAGGGCATAAATGGCAATATCGTTTTTGAGGGCTTTGGCCACCACGCGCTCCACATAGTTTTGTTCCGTCAATTTTTTTAAACCCGAAAAAATAATGGGATGAAAGCCAACAATAAGGTTGTATTTTTTGTCAACAGCTTCATCAATGACATTTTCCAATACATCGTGGGTGATGAGAACTCCGGTACAATTGTTCTGTATATTTCCAACCAGTAAACCTACATTGTCGAAATCTTCTGCATAGGCAGTAGGGGCCCATTGTTCCAACACTGTTGTAATTTCTTGAATCTTCATCTCAATACTCTTGATTGCAAATATAATATTATCTTTCTGTGCAAGGAAAATATCTATTTCTTCAGCTCATACCGCTTGGGTTTTCCTAAATTTGATACAGTTATAATTAAATTGAGAAATTTACGCATACTTCTTTTTCCATTCGGAATCCTTTACGGTTTGATCATGGCCCTAAGGAATCTGCTTTTTAATTTTGGGATTCTGCCTTCGAAAACCTATTCTATTTCCTCTGTAGGAGTGGGGAACCTTTCTATGGGAGGTACAGGAAAATCGGTTGTGGTCATGTATTTGATTAAACTTTTCAAAAAGGATCATCCAGTAGCTGTTTTAAGTAGAGGGTATGGAAGAAAAACCAAGGGATTGGTCATGGGTGGAACAAACGAAAACGCTTCTACTTTGGGAGATGAACCCTACCAGTTTTTACGGAGGTATCCCGACACGGCTGTTGTGGTTTCCGAAAAAAGAACTCTCGGAATGAAGGCTCTAGAAAAAATGACACCTCCCCGAAAAGTAATTTTAGACGATGTCATGCAGCATCGCTGGGTCCGCCCCAAATTGATGATTATGACCACCTCGTTCGAGCGTCCCTATTTTGAAGATTTCGTAGTGCCTATGGGAGGATTACGTGAATTCCAATGGGGGGTAAAAAGGGCAGACATTCTTTTAATTACAAGATCACCAGAGGATTTATCTGAACTACAAAAAGAACAATATTTGAAAAAAATTAAGGTCAATATTCCGGTATTTTTTACCAAAATCAATTACGCGGATGTTTGGTCACAGAACAATAAAAGGATCAACTCCACTGTATTAGAGGAGGATTTCTTATTGGTCACAGGAATCGCCAATCCCAATCATTTGGTGGATCATTTGAAAAAAAACTACAATGCTTTTGATCATTTAAAATTCAAAGACCATCATGATTATTCCGATTCAGATTGCCAGATGATTCAAGATCGTGCAGGAAAAAGAATCATCCTTACCACAGAAAAAGATTACGTCAAACTCGTGGGGGTTTTAGACAGCAAAAAGTTGTATTGTATTCCAATTGAGCTTGAATTTGTTTCTGAAGAGGAACGAAATCTATTTGACAAGATGGTAAAAGCAGTTTAGTGTACGTGCTTGTGCGCCTTGTATGAAGAACGAACAAGAGGACCGCTTTCTACGTGTCTGAATCCAAGGTCTTTGGCAACGGTTTCGTATTTTTTGAAAGTATCTGGAGTAATGAAAGATTTGACGGCCAAGTGTTTTTTGGTGGGTTGGAGGTATTGTCCCAGAGTAACCACCTCTACGTCGGCGTTTCTAAGATCGTGAAGGGTTTCAAAAACTTCATCTTCTTTTTCGCCAAGCCCAAGCATAATTCCAGATTTGGTTCGATTTACACCGCTTTGCTTCAGATAACTCAGCACCTCTAAGCTTTGATCGTATTTGGCTTGAATTCTGACCTCTCTGGTCAATCTTCTCACGGTTTCAAGGTTGTGAGAAACAACTTCAGGAGCAGCTTCTACAATTCGGTCTATATTGATTTTATTCCCTTGAAAATCTGGAATTAAGGTTTCGAGAGTCGTTTGAGGATTCAACCTTCGAACAGCTTTAATGGTCTCATTCCAAATAATGGATCCCATGTCCTTGAGGTCGTCACGATCTACTGAAGTGATCACGGCATGTTTGATTTTCATGATTTTAATGGACTGGGCTACTTTTTCGGGCTCTTCCCAATCCACATTTCCGGGTCGACCCGTTTTGACCCCACAAAACCCGCAAGATCGGGTACAGATGTTTCCTAGTATCATAAAAGTAGCAGTACCCTCGGCCCAGCATTCGCCCATATTCGGACAGCTGCCTGATGTACAAATCGTATTGAGTTTGTACTTATCGACCAGACTTCTGAGTTCAGTGTATTTTTTTCCGGTGGGGAGTTTTACCCGGATCCATTTTGGTTTTCCTACACCTTTATTCTCTCTTTCAACGGTTTCCAAAACTTTTTTTTTCAAAGATACAAACTAAATTGAGAGGCTCAAAAGGTAAACTACAGTGAAACCCGTCAAGAAAAGAATCCCTAAGACACTCAGTATTTTCATGCTTGATGAGGGTTGATCCCCTTTGGGCATATGATTGCTTGTAATCAGACGATAGTTGAGGATGGCGTAAAAAGGTGCGGTGATGAAAGACAAAACCGTAGCGATTTGAACCAATAGCCCCATTTCTGACAGTAAAAAAAGAAAAATCAGACAAGTCCCTAAGGCCAAAACCGTAATCCAAAACAAGTAATAATCTTTATGATTTCGTTGAAATAGTAATTGAATGGTTTTGGACATGGCTCTAGGCGAAGCGTCTAAGGTGGTGATGGTAGTACTGAACATGGTCGTCAATGCTGCAATGGCAATAATTCCATAAGCAGCGTCTCCAAGATTGGCGGTGTACAAATCAATCAGTTGCCCCGCAAAAACATTGCCTTGATTGGAAAATTCTAAATCTGAACCAAACATCACTAAAGCTCCCAGTCCTACAAAACAGCCGCCCAACAAGACCGTGGTCAAATAGCCTACATTGAAATCGAAGAGTCCTTCTTTAAGGGATAATTTGTTTTTAAGGTCATTCTTTTTTTCCAAGGCCCAAATAGAATGCCAAATGGAAATATCCATAGGCGCAGGCATCCAACCCATAAAAGCAATCACAAAGAGTAAACCAGCTCCTTGAGGGAAAACTTGTGTCAATCCAATAGAGGGGCCCTCTTTTGAAAAAGCAATGACTAAGGCCAAGATGCTACTGATCGTAAGGGTGATGATGATCACTTTAATGAATTTATCTAAAAGCTGATATCGGCCGATCAAAAGGATGCCATAACATACGGCTGTCACGCCTATGCTCCAGTAGATCATATTTGTGCTGATATCGAATACGTTAGACGCCAAACCCGCTGTGACAATCGTTACGGCAGTTTGGATGGTAAACATGGTCGCTATATTGAGAAAAAAATAGATCCATAGATAAATTTTTCCCAGCTTGTAGTAACCGTCTAATAAGCTTTCGCCCGAAGCTAATGCATATCTGGGTCCAAATTGAAAAAAAGGATATTTGAATAAATTGACCAAAACAAGAGCCCAAAGCAGTCCCCAACCGTAATCGGCTCCTGCACGTGTAGATTGAACCAAATGAGAAACACCAATAGCTGCACCCGCAAATAATAAGCCCGGTCCTAATTTTTTTAGTTTAGCGAACATCTTCTTCAATTTTTTGATTTAGTAAGCTTTTTGCTCTCAAAAGTTTAACTTTAATGGTATTGATGGGTTGATCCATTATTTTACTCATCTCCTTATAGGAAAAACCTTCAAAAAAACGAAGTTGTAAAATTTTTCGATAATCTGGATTGAGCGACTTTATTTTGAGAAGTAGTGATTCTAAATTTTCGTTGGTGATCAAGATTTCTTCCGGAGAGGGGTGATTTTCTGTGGAGAATTCTTGTAGGTCGGAGGCGGAGGATAATGTTTTTAGGCTTATTTCTTTGTTTTCCTTCCTTAAAAGATCATTGTAAATGTTTTTAGAAATGGTCAAAAGCCAGGTTTTGAATTCAAATTGATCGTTGAAAGTTTGAATGCGGTCGAAGGCCCGGGCGAAAGTAATGATTGAAATTTCTTCAGCAAGTTCTGGATTGCCCGTTTTTTTTAACTGAAAATTATAGAGATAGCTCCAATGAAAATTAAACAATTCATTGAAGGCTTTTTGATCTTGGTCCTTTGCTTTCTTTACAGTAAGCTTAACATTCTTCATAGATGTTTTGAAGAAAAATTAATTGTGTTGGGGATTGGTGGCCTGGCAATTTTGTTCCGAAGGCAATTTGCCACAATAGCTACACGCTTCGTTATCTTTATTGAGGAAAGGACTTTGACTGGCACAAGTACCGGGAAACTCTCCTCCTTTTTTGGCCCAAATCTTGATGGCAATTCCGGCAAAGGCGAGCGCCAATAAAACAAATGTGATTAAAAATAATTTCATAAAGCTTTAGTAAAATTAGCAAAAATTACGCTTTCTAAGATTGAGATCGAAAACTAAATATTTTGTAAGAATCATCCTACCTCCGTTTTTATTTCATTCTACCGATTATTACGTAAATGATACCGAAAATATAACATTTCTTCCGCATATAACACCGCATTAGGGTTTGGGTTTTTTATACAGATTTTTATACCACAAACTCTGCTGCTATGCGATATATTGAAATGGATGCAAGGCAGCAGGTAAAACTAAATCTATCATGAACGTTCAAATCCCTCCGAGAGTTCCCGACCTATTCTCACCCACAGAGTATGAGGTGCTTAAGTCCATGGCTTTAGGATTCAGTTGTGAAGAGATTCGGAAGCTTCTCAATTTCCATCAAGATCAATATGAGTCGGTTTGTAAAGGTCTTTTTGAAAAACTCCAAGCCTCCAATCATTACACCGCTGTAAAGACAGCCTATCAAAAAAAATACCTCGACCGCAAAGAACTTAGTTCCAACGAGGTCAAATCTTTTTCATTAGAATTTGCGTATAAAAATGTTGAAAAATTGAAAGCGAGTCAAGAAGATTCCAAACAATTGTTGTGGAGATTTTATGACCTGCTTATGGAATTTCATACACAAATAGAAAGCCAATATTAAAAAAAAATCCCACCGAAGCGGGATTCTAGATTTCACCTACGGCATTTAGCCTTATTGTGATAAGATTGAACCGCTAAGTTAATAAACCTATATTTAGATGTCAAATTTACTCGGACTTTCATTGGATGTTGGAGCCATTGGTTGGACTCTTATTGATGGTAAATCCATGAAGATAAAGGGCATGGGAACTCATGTGTTTCCTGTGGGTTCGGAGAATTATGGGTCTGGAATCAGGGAGGTTTCCAAAAAGTCTTTACGGACTCAGAATCGAGTAAAACGACTCCGGTACAATCGCAAATTGACGCGTAAGAAATTTCTTATAAAATTGTTGGTTCAATATCAAATGTGTCCGTTAAAATCATCTGATATTGAGAGGCAAGCTTTCAAAACTTGTTTTAAGAATGAGGGGTTCGTGGAATGGATGAAACTGAACCCGTACCAATTGAGAGCCAAAGCAGTCGATGAAAAAATCACCCTACTCGAATTCGGACGAATACTTTACCATATGTCTAAAAGGAGAGGATTTCCTTTTGGTAAAAGAGATGCGGATGCCAAAAACAATTTACTTTATACAGGGATTCCTGATTTCAACCGAATAGGAATCAATGAATTGGAGAAGAAGATGAAAGGAGGGACGGTTGGAGAATACTTTCATTCACTATTACCTTCCCAAAATGTGTCTTATCAACGAACAGATACAAGAATAAGAAATCGATTTGTCGCGAGAGATATGTACGTCAGCGAAGCGCATCAGTTGTGGAACAAGCAATCTGCTTTTTACCCCCTACTTACAGATGAATTACGGGATAAATTAATTGGCTCCCCCTCAGACAATTCTGTAACTAAAGGTGCAGTCTTTTACCAAAAACCTCTAAAGTCCCAAAAACATAAGGTAGGTAAATGTTCATTTGAACCCAACAAATCCCGTTGTAGTATTTCGAGTCCCGTTTATCAAGATCTTTTGGCGTATAAATGGATCAGTACCATAAAAAAAGAGGGGAGGAGTCTTTCCCAAGTAGAAAGAGATAAAATATATTTCTTTTTCATGAGGAATTTCAAATTCAATTTTAGGGAAATCAAAGAATTTCTCAATGCTAAATCTGTTCAGTTTAACAAAAAGAATGAGGACATCATCTATGGATCAAAACTGAATTGTCAGCTTTCTGATGAAAGTATTTTTGGAATGGACTGGTTTGGAATGACCCTTTCAGAGCGGGAAGATGTTTGGCACGCCTTGTATTTTTTTAACAATCGCGAACTACTCCAAAATCACGCCCGTCAAAAATGGGGATTGGGGGAGGATGCCTCTCAAAAAATAGCTGAAGTGTTGGTAGACAAAAGGCACGCTCCAATCAGCACAAAAGCTGCAAAAAATATTTTATATTTTTTGAAAAGGGGAGTCAGTTATCAGCTTTCAGTGGTACTCGCAGGGGTTAAGAACAGTTTAAATAAAGTTTGGGACAATATTGAAGAAAATGATATTCAATTTGTCATCAACCGTGTTTTAGATTTGTACAAAGAGAATGTCAACAGTGGATTTATTCCTAAACTCAAAGAGTTTTTGCTCGACGAAATGCAATTTTCGGATCAAGAAACTATACGGTTTACAAGCTCAATCTCTTGACTTTTCAGTCCTCGAAAAATTTCCCTATGGGGCAAAAGAGGACAAGGAGATCATTGGTTTTAAAAATCCACTCCTCAAAAATACTCTTTTCCAAACGCGAAAAATCATCAATGCACTGGTTGAAAAATATGGAGGTATCGATGAACTAAAAGTGGAACTGAATACCAATCTTAAAACCAATAAATTTCAGAGATACATCTATAGATTGGATCAAAGGAGGGTGGCCAAGAATAGGGAACGCTACATCAAGAGGATCGGATTTGTTTCAGAAAATCTAACCCAACACAATCTACTGAAAATGGAGTTGTGGGAGGAATGTAAAGAAACGTGTCCTTTCACAGGAGATCCCATTCCGTTGGCGCTCCTTTTTACAGATAAAATAAAAGTAGTTTATTTACAGCCTTGGTCGATTTCGCTCAATGATAGTACATTGAACAAGACTTTATGCTACGCAGAATTTTCTAAAAAATTAGATTCTAAATCTCCCTACCAGTATTTTAATGAACAAGATCCCGCCCAGTGGGAGGGAGTACTTTAACGGGTGAAAAAAATATTCTCAAATACTTTAGATTACCCAACGAATCATAAAAAATTTCGAAAGTTTGCCAAACGATACCATCACAGAAATTACATTCATAATCAATTAGATGATCCCAATTTTGTCAGTCGAGAGGTATCTTGTTTTTTGACTAAAGTTTGTTTCAAAGTTTCCGTTTCTCCAGATTACACTACAGATCATCTGATGCGTCTTCTGTCGTTGGATCATTTGATTGATTCCTCTCAAGAAAAATTTAAATTCAAGGATCATCGAAATCATGCTCTAAAATCATATATCTCTGCCATTAGAACGATTCATTATCTAGAGGAGTTAGCCCTTAGGAATAAATACACCTATGGTGATCACCATCCCCCTTTTCCAATTCCGCATAGTGAATTCAGAAATGAAGTAAAGTATTTCGTAAATAATATACTGATCTCTCACAAAAAATCAGATCGCTTTTATTCTACACGAAGAATAGATTATAAAGAAAAAAATTACATTCTAAGTCAAAGGTGTTTTTCTCCGAGAGGTCCATTACACAAGGAGTCCATTTACGGAAAACGCACTCCGCCAAATCTTCAAACCGCTTATCACATCCGAAAACCATTGGAGAGCCTTAGAACATTAGGGCAGGTTGAGAAAATTGTTGATGAAAAAGTTAGGGATGCCGTTATGAAAGTTTTAAAGAAAGCCAACCTCTCCAATGAACAATCTTTTTTGCCCAGTAATGTGTTTTTCAAAATCAAAGCCAATGGGCAAAAATCTACTAAGGTTTTTTTACCTAATAAAAATGGAGACCCAGTTCCTGTTAAAAAAGTAAGGATTAGGGAATCGTTGAACTCGGCAGTAAAATTAAAAAATGATATAGATCAATATGTGAATTTGAGAAATAATCACCACATATTGATTTATAAAAATGAGGAGAACCAACTGGAAGAGGAGGTGGTGAGTTTTTGGGAGGCCATCAAAAGGAAAAAAACTGGAGTACCGCTTTATCAAGTTCCAAATCCTGAATGTAAAATCCATACGGCTTTGCACATCAACGATTTGTTTTTAATGTGCTACGAGGGGTTGGACCAACCCATAGAGGAACAGCCAAAAGATTTTCTGATTCAACATTTGTATAGGGTTCAAAAACTGTCCAGTCATTTTTATGAATTTCGCCAAGCGTTCAATAACCAATTAGATTCCACGGATTATCCCAGTTACATCAGGATAAACAATTTTGGTTCCAAAAAAACAGGCTGGCTTACCTACAACCCTATTAAAGTAGAGATCAGTCCTATAGGAGATATAACTGTAGCTGAAGAAAAATATATATCTAAAAAACAAAAAAGCAATTTTATGAGGTGATCCCCCAAAACTTAAAGAATAGAGGAATGTAGAAAATGATATTCCTCCAACAGCATTACAATTTCATTAAATAAATATAGTGTTGTGGTTTGATTGAATTTTTTAAAGTTAGGGGGACGCTCATAAATTAAAAATAATGGCGATTATCCCATACAATTTTTACAAAATAATAGCCAAAAACAAGGGTTACAGAAAATTTCAAAAATACCCCTGTCACAAATCCAACCAATGATCCTATGGCCGCTTTAAAAGCCTTAGGTTTGTCGTTTGAGTCGTGAATCAATTCACCGATTAGAGCCCCCCCGAAAGTTCCGACGAGAATTCCCAAGGGTCCAAAAAAAACAATTCCAATGATCAATCCAAAGGTGGAGCCCAAGGTGCCTGCTTTTGTTCCCCCGAATTTTTTGGCACCTATCATAGGAATAAAATAATCTAACACGAAAACTACAACGGCAACAACGAGTGTAATGGCTAAAAATCCGAAATCTACCTCCAAAAATGAGGTTTGATATAAAATCAATAAGCCCAACCAAGCCGAAATAGGCCCTGGTATTACGGGTACAAAACTTCCAATTATTCCGAGAAGGAGGAGTGAAAATCCAAAAATGACTACAATTAAATCCATACGAGGTTTTGAGGCTATGTGAATACAGAAACCAAAAATAAAAATGTTTGAATAATAAATTCAATCAAAAGTTTGTAAATTTAAATTCTACAATAACCTACCATGAAAATTAAAATAAAAAAATTGATTCTGTTGGCTCCTCTCCTTTTAGTTCTGTTTGTTTCGTGTGAATTATTTGAGTCAACAACGGTATCCAGTCAAGAAATCACAAAAGCATCCCGTTGGTCCCCTAATGATCAGTCCCCCAGTTATCCAGAATGCGAAGCTTTAGAAAAAGTCAAGCAGATGGAATGCTTTCATCGTCTGATTTCTGAACAGTTAAAGAGGTCTATCTCTGAAGCCAATTTGGTGGCAAATCTTCCTGTCGAAGCTGCTGTTGTTTTGCGATTGAAAGTAGATAAGAAAGGTTTTTTCAGTCTTATAGATGCAGAAATCACCACCAGTGTTTCGGAGGCACTTCCCAATTTGGATGACCTTCTTAAAAAAGCAGTAGCCAATTTACCCCAAGCCCTTCCTGCAACCAAAACAAACGTGGGGGTGTTTGTTGACGCACAATTCACCTTACCTATCCGAATCAGTGCTCAGCCCAGTGAATGAACACAAATGAACAGATTATTTTAGGGATTGATCCAGGGACGACCATTATGGGCTTTGGGTTGATTAAGGTGGAAAAGGGTCAAATGGAGCTCCTCCAAATGCACGAGCTTCAGCTGAAGAAATACGAAAACCATTATATAAAACTGAAGCATATTTTTGACAGAACATTAGGGTTGATTGAGGAATACCATCCCGATCAAATTGCTATTGAGGCTCCTTTTTTCGGTAAAAATGTTCAATCCATGTTGAAATTAGGCAGGGCCCAAGGAGTGGCTATGGCTGCGGGTTTATATCGTGAAGTTCCTATCACCGAATACTCCCCAAAAAAAATAAAGATGGCGATTACTGGAAGCGGAAATGCCTCAAAGGAGCAGGTGGCTAAGATGTTGCAGAGTCTTTTGAATATCAAACAACTCCCCAAAAACCTCGATGCTACTGATGGACTTGCCGCTGCAGTTTGCCATTTTTTCAATCAAGGAAAACCGCAGACGACTAAGGCGTATAACAGTTGGCAGACTTTTGTCAGTCAGAATCCCGATAAGATCAAATCAGGATAATGGCCGGTCTCTATTTCCACTTTCCCTTTTGCCGACAAGCTTGTCATTATTGTAATTTCCACTTTTCTACCCAGCTAAGACATCAGAAAGAAATGATTGATGCTTTTGAAAAGGAAATGCAGCTGAGGAGTGAAGAATTACCCCATCAATTGGATAGTGTCTATTTTGGCGGAGGTTCCCCCTCCTTGTTGTCTCCTCAGTCTGTTGAACGGTTGATTGTAGGGGTCGAAAAATCAAATCAATTTCAGGAGAATATTGAAATTACCATGGAGGTCAATCCCGACGACGTTTCCTACCAATACCTCAAAGATCTGCAGTCGGCAGGGGTGAACCGTCTTAGTCTCGGAATACAATCTTTATTGGATTCTGAATTGAAGTTGATGAACCGAATTCATAATTCGGATCAAGCCCTAAAATCCATTGAATGGACTGCGCTGTTGTATGATAATTTTTCCGTCGATTTGATCTATGGAATTCCCTACAGTACTCTTTCACAATGGATGTCCAACTTGAACCGTATTTTATCTTTTGATCCCCCTCATTTGTCGACCTATGCTTTGACGGTTGAGCCTCAAACTGTATTGGCCCATCAGGTCATAAATAAAAAGATTGACCTCCTTGATGAAGAGTGGGTCAAATCTCAATACGATGGCTTGGTGGAAAGAATGGAAGAGGCGAATTTTGAGCACTATGAATTTTCTAATTTCAGTAAACCAGGATTCAACTCTGTGAATAATAGTAATTATTGGAAGGGGGTAGCTTATATCGGTATTGGGCCAGCAGCTCATAGCTTTGACGGAAGGAGAAAAAGGAGTTGGAATGTATCCAACAACAAAAAGTATTTAAAATCCATCGAACAGGGAGTATTGCCTTCTTCCTACGAAAATCTTAAAACCCATGAGGCCTTTAATGAGTATTTGATGACTGGTTTGAGAACTCAATGGGGAGTTTCCCTTCATAAAATAAATCAATTATTCGGAGATCATTACTCCAGTTATTTAGAAAAGCAGGTAGAAGATCACCTTATAGATCAACGGGTTTTTTGGGATGGTGACGTTCTTAAAGTCTCTAAAAGTGCAAAATTTTTGACAGACGGTATTGCTTCAGATTTATTTTTACTTAAAAATTGAGATCTTTCATTTCTGATGTAAAGTGGTGAAGTAGGGGTAAAAAAGCGTTAGAGTCTCAATTCCTTTCAAAAAATTATCAATTCCATAGTGCTCGTTGGGCGAGTGAATGGCGTCGCTGTCTAATCCAAAGCCCATCAATAGGGTTTTGCTGCCCAAAACTTTTTCAAACATTGGGACAATAGGAATACTTCCCCCATCTCTTTTGGCATGGGGAATTGTACCGAAAACCTCATGATAGGCTTTTTCTGCAGCCTTATAGGCCAGAGAATCTGTTGGAGTGACATAGGCACTACCCCCGTGGTGCGTCGTTACGTCGATCTTTACCCCTTGGGGGGCGATGGATCTAAAATGTTTTTCAAACAGTTGGCTGATGGTTTTCCAATCTTGATCGGGCACCAAGCGCATAGAAATTTTGGCATGTGCTTTACTGGCAATGACGGTTTTTGCTCCTTCACCGGTGTACCCCCCCCAAATTCCATTGACATCGAGAGTAGGACGTATAGATCTGCGTTCCAATGTACTGTATCCTTTTTCTCCTGCGACTGCCTCAATTCCTATGGCATTTTTAAAACTATTGTCATCGGTGCCATTTTCATTCATTTTCTGCCGTTCGGTTTCAGAAATTTCCACTACACGATCATAAAAACCAGGAATATTTACTCTTTTGTTTTCATCGTGAAGTGAAGCAATCATATCACAGAGTACGTTGATTGGGTTGGCTACTGTTCCTCCATACAAGCCAGAGTGTAAATCTCTATTGGGTCCAGTTACGGTTACTTCCATATAGCTGAGCCCCCTCAATCCAGTCGTAATGGCTGGGTTTTCAATACTATTGATGCCCGTATCTGAGATGAGTATGATGTCCGACTGTAGCATGCTCTTATGATCTGTAATGAATTTTTCCAAGTGATCGCTGCCTACTTCTTCCTCTCCTTCGATGACAAATTTAACATTGCAATTGAGTGCATTTTTTTTCATTAAAAGCTCAATCGCTTTGAGGTGCATGAACATTTGTCCTTTGTCATCACAAGCTCCCCTGGCAAAAATAGCCCCGTTGGGATGTAATTCTGTTTTTTTGATTACAGGTTCAAAAGGAGGACTGTCCCATAATTCGAGCGGATCGGGGGGTTGAACGTCATAATGACCATACACCAAAACCGTTGGAGCCTTATCCGCTGTCCGTATCTCTCCATAAACGATGGGGTGACCTTCGGTTTCGTATAATTGAACCGTGCTGCAGCCAATATCATTCAGTGCATTTTTGATCCATAGTGCCGTTTTTTTGACCTCTTCTTTATATTGACGATCTGCACTAATTGAGGGTATTTTGAGTAATTCTAACAGTTGCTCAATAAAAATTTCTTTGTGGTCTTGGACAAGTTTCTTCATAGATGGGAAAGCATGGGTATAAAAGTACAAAACATTCTTTCTTTTTCTTTTTGCTAAAAATTATTTTAAGAAAACTTGATTATATTTGTGCCCGCCTAAAGCCAAACTGCGGGTGTGGTGAAATTGGTAGACACGCTAGATTTAGGATCTAGTGCTTCACGGCGTGGGGGTTCGAGTCCCTTCACCCGCACACAAAAGAAAAGCCGAGAATTAGCTCTCGGCTTTTTTTGTTTTCCTAAAACATTTGAAGGTTGTACAGGTTTTGTATTTCAGAATCTTCATAAAACGATTATTTACCTCAAGAGTATTCATAATCGAAAGGGTTGAATGAGATAAAATTCGACTAAAAAAAACCTCTATGGAAGCCCATAGAGGTTTTTGAATTAAAATAGTCAAACTTGATCAGAAGTTTTAAAGCGTCTAAGCTCTAATCAAAATAATTTGTGCTTGAGCATGAATGGCTTTGTTTTCCTTGGCATATTCCATTATGTCTTTTCCTTTGTCGCAAGTGGGATCCAAAATCATTGCGCCGTAATTGGCTAACAATAAAATCATTTCGGCTTTATCGTAAATCGCAGCGTGAATGATTAAAGGTTTCCCATTTATCACAGTTCTAGGGCTTATGGTTCTGGAGCTGAGTAGCTCTTCTATGAAGTTATAATCTTCCGTTTGGATGGCCAAAAGGGCTTTTTCTTCGACAGAAGTGAATTTATCATTAATGGTATCAATGGATAAGGTGTCTTTCTTTGCCAACACTTCTGCGGCATTGAGAGTTGATAGTGAGATTAGGAAAACGGAGAGTAAAAACTTTTTCATTGCGTTAGTCATTTAAATTTGATACAAAGATATCAGCATATCTATGGATATTATTCATTTTAATTACCCTAATAGTGTACAAAATTAACATGATATGTTTTAATTTATTATTATAAGGTAAAATTAAACATTATTCATTTATTGAATTAAGTTTTATTCATTTTTGTCTGGTTTTTGTGTGATATATTAAGAAATCCTCTCATTACGGAACCCATAGATGGGGATAATCCATAGAAAAGGTTTCATTTTGAGCTACTGAGCCTAATTTTTTGGTGGTGTAGCAAGTCCAATTGATTTAAGAATAAAGGGATGAAATTTTTGGATTTAGAACAGCGCAACTCAAAGAAGGGATAATAGATTATTACCCCAAGCATACTGTTGGGAGGGGATATACGACTTCGATAAGCCTAAGGACGGATTTAATCTTCTATTCTATGGATCGATTGAATTTGAAGTGATCCAATTTGATATCATCCAACCCTTCTTTGTCAAAGGGATATTCCATTTGATCTTGAATATTATAAAGAGATATGAGAATAAATTCACTGATAATCACTACGAAATAGGTGAGTGCTGAAGGATTGTCCAGTCCGATCTTGTTGATTATGGTGGGGGTATAAATGACTGGAAACATGTAGATGAATATTAAACAATAGGCTTTTAGGCTAATGGGAGTTCTGTGAGTATGGATGGCAATAAGATTCTCTTGAGCAACATGTATGTCTCGGATGAATCTAAAGATTTTTTGTTTGACCCCATTTGAAATTTGTTCATCGTGTTTTTTGATGAATTCAAAAATGGAATCAGTTTTGACATCAATACTATCGGTATTGTATCGCGTTTGGGAAAGATGATCTAAAAATGAGATGGATAAATCATTTAATCTTCTTTCTATTTCCTCTTTAGCTTCCTCAGAAAGTTTTTCGCTCCCCTTAAAAAAATAATGGATTGTTTTTAGGGCTCCCCTGTGCAAACTCAAAAATTCCAAAGCTTTTTCCCTCCTTTTAAAGGCCCCTCTAATCGCAAAAACCAATGGAAAAATAATCGCAATACTGATCAATGTAAGATCAATGTTGTATATGATTTTAAAATGGTAGGCAAAAAAGGGTATGATCAGCGAAAGTAATAAAGTAATTAGGGTACGATGATTTAGGATGGAGAGATACTTTATCACAAATTGTAGTATTTTAGATTTTTATAAATTTATTAACTATATAATGAATAAACAAATATATTTTCTTTTAGGGTTTTTAGTTTGGACTTCTGTTTTTGGTCAAGTTGAACAAAATTCGGATTTGCTCTTCCAAGACCAGACCCCTCTAAAAATCAAGTTGAGTTATTCTAACGATGAGATGCGATTGGGGACCGACGATTCCACATTTATTAAAACCAAGATGTCGTATTGGTCAGAAAACAAGTGGAATGATTTAGAGATTTCTTTGAGAGCTCGGGGAAATTTCAGAAGGTCCAAGTGTTATTTTCCTCCTATCAAGATGAAGATAAAAAAATCGAAATCCGAAGGTTCCTTATTTGAGGGAAACAAAAATTTAAAATTGGTATTGCCTTGTTTGATTCGAAAGGAAATGAACGATGATATCATACAAGAGTTTATTGCATATAAATTTTATGAAAAAATATCACCCTACCACTTCAAAACCAGAAGAGTTGATATTGAGTTTTTAGAAATCAAAAAAAAGGATACGATTGTTCATCAACTCAAGGGATTTTTAATTGAAGACGATAAGCGTGTTGCAGAACGATTTGAGGGAAAATCTTTTGAAAGATACATTCATCCCAAAGCCATGGATGGGATGACATCGGTTCAAAATACAATGTTCCAATACATGATTGGTAATACGGATTTTTCGGTAGCCTATCAACACAATGGTAAACTGCTTTACATTGGTAAAACAATTTATCCATTGCCCTATGATTTTGATTTGTGTGGCCTTGTAGATGCCAGCTATGCCATTGTTAATGCTAATTTGGGAATTAACTCTGTCAGAGAGCGAAAATACAGAGGTTTTAAAAGAGATGAATCACTCCTTCAGGAAGTCAGAGATCAAATTTTGAGCAAAAAGTCTGATTTTTTTCAAATCATTGAAGATCAGAAGCTTGAATTTGAATTGCCTTCCGAATATGAAAGCACAAAAAAATACCTAAGCAGTTATTTTGATGTTTTAGAGAATGATAAGGCGTTTGAAAAAAATGTGATTCAACAAATGAGAACGAAATAAATCAGTTTATTCCCAAAGCTTCTTTCATTTTGTGAAAGATCTGGGTATTTTCATAAATGCCTGCAAAAAGACCTGAGGATTGACCATAGCTAAAAACAGGTACCATGGTAGCGCTGTGTCCTCCAGTATTAAAACTGGCTTTCATTTCAAAAGGAGAGGTTCCCCCTCCAGTAATAGCTAATCCTCCCGTTTCATGATCGGCAGTAACAATTATTAAAGTATTCGGATTGTTTCTAGCATAATTGAGAGCCACGTTGATGGTGTTATTAAACTCAATAAATTCGGAGGTGATGTAATCAATATTGTTGGCATGCCCTCCCCAATCGATTTGTGAGGCCTCTACCATAAGAAAAAAAGGCTCTTTACGCTTGTCCAATTTATCCAGCGTAGAAGACAGGTACTCTCCTAATAATGGCGCTCTGCCTTCGTTCAAAGATGGGGGTTCATCATCATAAGTAAAAAAACCTATTTTGTTGTGGGTCGATTTTTTATATTTTTTGAAGCTTTTTACAACGTCAACCGTTTTCATTTCTTTAATGAGATTTCTGTTGTCTTCTCTTTTTTCAAAGTGTTTTTTTCCGCCACCGATAAAATAATCTACTTCACTTTCAATAAATTGAAGGGCAATTTCTTCATATTTTTTTCGGGAATTAATATTGGCATAGAATGAGGCTGGAGTAGCGTGAACGATACTTGAGTTAACAATGAGTCCCGTATTGTATCCGATCTCCTCGCACAATTCAAGAATGGATGTAAGTTTTTTGTTTTTTGCATCCATCCCGACCACACCATTATAGGTTTTTTCTCCACAAGCCATGGCGGTTCCACTAGCAGCAGAATCAGTAACCAAGTTCTTTACGGCGTGTGTTTTAGACAGTCCTATTACAGGGAATTCTTCCAAAACAGTTTGATTGTTATTGGCATACATCCCTGCCGAAATTTGACTCAAGCCCGTTCCATCTCCTATCATTAAAATGATATTGAGCGGGGCATCCTGAGATTGTTGCGCCTGAACAAAGGCTAAAGGGAACAATAGTGTTAATAATATTTTTTTCATGAATAAAATTTTAAGCCCCCTAATTTAATAATAATTTGTTAGTAATTGTATTTATGATGCGTCGACTTGCACCCTTTCCCGATGCGATATATTGGCTGTTAATGAGTCCTGCTTTCCGCAACAATTTTTCGTCATTTAATAGAGTATCACTTATTTTGCGGAATTCACTCCCCGATTGAACGCTGAAAATTCCTCCCTTTTTTACGAGCGTAACGGCTTCTTCGTATTTGCTAAAATACTTTCCAATGATTACTGGGATTCCGAAGGCTGCGGGTTCCAGTGTATTGTGTAACCCATTTTTTTTCATCCCTCCACCTATATACGCAATTTTCGCATAACGATAAATTTTTGTCAATATTCCAATATGATCAACAATCAAAATATTTTTATCAGCGTCTTTATTTTTATCAAAACTACTCCATTTTGTATAGGCTAATCCCACACTTTTCTCAAGCTGCTCAATAGACTGATGGGAAACTTCATGGGGGGCAATTATGATTTTAATTCCCGTTGGTTTTTTGAGAAAATGATTCATTAAGTGGTAATCCTCAGGCCATGTACTCCCTGCAACAAAACAGGGCTGACCCTGTAAAAAATCTTCAATGATGTCCAGCGATGTTTTTTGAAGGGTCAAATCGAATACCCTATCCATACGAGTATCACCGCTTACAGTTACTTGATCAATTCCAATGGAATTGAGAAGTGCTTTCGATTCATCGTTTTGAACGAAGAAATGCTTTACCCCAAAAAGCAGTTTTCTGTAGGCTTTTCCATAACTTTTAAAAAATAATTGCTGTGGCCTGAATATACTCGAAACAGAATAAGTGGTAATGTTTCTTTTTGACAGGCTGAAAAAGTAATTGGGCCAAAACTCATATTTTATAAAAAAGGCGCATCTAATGTTACAAAAATTTAAAAAACGATTTACGTTTTTTTTAGTGTCCCATGGCAAATAACAAATACAATCGGCAAGCTCATAATCCTTTTGAACTTCATAACCTGAGGGGGAGAAAAAGGTAAGCAAAAGCTTGTGATTGGGGAAAGACTTTTTGTATTCTTCCATCAAAGGTCGAGCCTGCTCAAACTCTCCTAACGAAGCCACGTGAAACCATACCCATTCCCCTTTGTTGGCTTGAGTAGATTTGAGTTGTGCAAAAACTTCTTTACGCCCCGACGTAAATAGTGATAGCTTTGGAGAGAAAACCCCTAAAAGTAATACGATGGGGTAGGAGAGATTTAAAATCAGATTGTATGTGAAACGGAATAACATTTGATCAAAAATAGTTTTTAATATCAATTGCGAAAAGCAGATTCCTTTTTTTAATTTTGTTGCCTTAAGTTAATTATGAAGAAAATAGAAATGGTTGACCTTAAAGGTCAGTACGAGCGAATTCAAGATCAGGTCAATCAATCTGTTTTGGACACAATAGCATCTGCACAATTCATCAATGGCCCTCAAGTCAAAAGTTTTCAAGATCATTTGGAAAAATACCTCGGTGTTAAACATGTTATCCCCTGTGCCAATGGTACAGATGCACTTCAAATTGCTCTGATGGGCTTGGGCTTAAAACCAGGTGATGAAGTGATTACTGCCAACTTTACTTTTGCCGCTACAGTTGAGGTTATTTCTTTATTAGGATTGACTCCTGTTCTGGTCGATGTAGATCCCAAAACTTTTAACATAGATATTTCTTCTATTGAAAAGGTGATCGGTCCCAAAACAAAAGCCATTATCCCGGTTCACCTGTTCGGTCAAGCTGCTGATATGGAAGAAATTTTAGCCTTAGCCGAAAAAAATAATTTACATATCGTTGAGGACAATGCTCAATCTATTGGTTCGGACTATACCTTTTCCAACGGTAGCAAAAAGAAAACAGGAACGATAGGTCATATTGGAACAACTTCTTTTTTTCCTTCAAAAAATTTAGGCGCTTATGGAGATGGAGGAGCCATTTTTACCAATGATGACGACTTGGCTCACACCCTACGAGGGATGGTCAACCATGGGATGTACGTCAGATACCATCACGATGTGGTGGGCGTAAATTCACGTTTGGATTCAGTTCAGGCTTCCATTCTTGACATAAAACTGAAATACCTTGATTTTTATAATGAATCCCGTAAAGCAGCTGCTTTGAAATACAACCAGCGATTAGCCGATCATCCGAATTTAATCACCCCCTATAGAAAAGGGGATTGTGATTCTCACGTATATCACCAATATACTTTAAGAGTAATTGATAGAGATCGAGATGCTTTGGTGAATCATCTTAATGAAAAGGGTATTCCTTGTGGGGTTTATTATCCCATACCCTTGCATTTACAAAAGGCATATACAAATGATTCCTACAAAGCCGATGATTTTAAAGTAACGCTTCAGCTTGTAAAAGAAGTGATTTCTCTGCCCATGCACACAGAGCTGGAAGATGATCAAATGGATTTTATTACAGATACGATCCAGAAATTTCTGAGATAAATAGTTAAATTTCGGCAGATGAGGTTGCTGCTTCAGGCGAAATTTTTCTCACCAAACCTTGCAAGACTTTTCCAGGACCAACCTCTATGAAGCTTGAAATCCCTTCCTCGATCATGGCATTGATGCTTTGGGTCCATTGAACAGGGGCTGTCAATTGGGCAATCAAATTTTTCTGAATTTCAACGGAATGGGTCACAGCACTTGCCGTGGTATTTTGATAGATAGGGCATGAAGGTTCGGAGAAGGGAGTACTGTCTATGGCGTGGGCAAGTTCGGTTCGAGCAGGTTCCATCAAAGGAGAATGAAATGCACCCCCTACAGCCAATACCAAAGCTCTTTTCGCTCCAGCATCTGTTAAACGTTTGCAGGCCAATGCAATTGCATCAACACTTCCCGAAATGACCAATTGGCCAGGGCAATTGTAGTTTGCGGCAACCACTATACCTTCGGTTTGACGGCAAATTTCTTCTACTATTTGATCTTCAAGTCCTAAAACAGCTGCCATAGTTCCTTTACTTAGGTTGCAGGCTTTCTGCATGGCTTCTGCTCTTTGGGAAACCAATTTTAGACCCGATTCAAAATCAATAACACCAGCAGCAGTTAATGCCGAAAACTCTCCTAAGGAATGACCTGCAACGGCATCCGGTTGAATTTTATCTCCCATCACTTTGGAAGTGATCACCGAATGAAGGTAAATGGCAGGTTGGGTGACTCTGGTTAGTTGAAGCTCTTCTTTGCTTCCTTCCAAAAGGATTTTAGAAAGTTCAAAACCGAGTATTTCATCGGCATCTTTAAACATTTTTTTGGCCGTTTCAAATCGATCAAACAACTCTTTTCCCATACCGGGAAATTGGGAACCTTGTCCTGGAAATACAAATGCTTTCATACAAAGATTATTTTTTAGTGTAGGTTATGAATGAATAGTCAAAATGAGCATCCTCCATTCGCTCTTCATTTTCGATGGTCCATTCTTTACCCTCAATTTTAGGAAAAAAAACATCTCCTTCAAATTGGGCGTGAATTTTTGTCAGTTCAATCCTTGAGGCCCATTCAAACGCTTGTTCATATATTTGTCCTCCACCAATGATAAAGGGCTGAGGGTCTTTACTCGCGCTTTGAATGGCTTCTTCCAAACTGTGACATACCGTGATGCCTTCTTTTGAATAGTTTTGGTTTCTGGTCACTACAATATTGTGTCGATTGGGTAAGGCTTTCGGCAAAGATTCGAAAGTCTTTCTTCCCATGATGATGGCATGGCCCGTAGTCAAACGTTTGAATCGTTTCAAATCTTCTGGTAAGTGCCAAATCAGTTGATTGTCTTTACCGAGCACTCGGTTTTCATCTATGGCTGCGATGATAGTGACTTTTTGATCGGGTACTGTAGATGATTTTGAATTTTGATACAACCCACTTATATCAAGTGCATTATTATTGGTTGTATCCATTTTTCCTTTTAGATTCATAGGAGTAATGGGAGGCGTGTTTTTTTTTTACTTAATAAGGAAATTGTCTTAATATTTATTGAAATAGACTAATTTTGAAACAAATGTACGCTTTCTAATTTATTTATGACGTTTCATAAAGACTTCCCCGTCCTCAAGTCATCTACCTATTTGAATACTGCATATGTGGGATTAATGTCCCAATCCCTTTTCGATTTTAGGACGAATTTTGAGCAAAACTATTTGCGCCATGGCGACCACTACAAAATTAAGGCCTATGATAACTTAGGTCAAACTCATGCTGCTATTGCAGATTTTATTGGATCTAAAAAAGATCAAACCTATTTGGTTTCCAATTTTACTGTAGGGATAAGATATGTTTTGGATCGTCTCAAAAAAGGGAGTGCTATTTTGTGCATCAAAGACGATTATCACTCACTTATAGATGCAATAGAAGAGAGAGATTTAAACCCCTTTTTTCTGACAATGGAAGAACAATTGGAGGAAAAAATCGACAAGGCTATGGCTCAAAATCATTTTGATGCATTGGTGATCAGTATTGTTCAATATACCAGTGGACTAAAACTGGATTTTGATTTTTTACAATCTTTAAGAGACAAATATCCCCACTTGCTCATTATCGGTGACGCTACCCAATTCATTGGAACCGACGTTTTCAACTTTTCTACTTCACCCTTTGATGCGGTTATATGCAGTGGTTATAAATGGTTGTTGGCAGGTTTTGGGAATGGATTTGTGGCCTTGTCAGATCATTTTTTAGAAGTCACGAATGTGACACAGGAGGTTTTTCAACAAAAAGTATTTGCAGGCCATTTTAACATACTCGGTGCAGCTTCATTGGTTTTTGCAATGGATTTTTTGAAGGCTCATGATTTTCAGCAATTGGTCAATAAAAACAAGTTACTCAGCAATACATTAAGAGAGGAACTCCTCAATATTGGATGGGTTCCCGAATTCCATGAACGTACTCATCAGAGCTCTATTGTAAGTATCGCCGCAGAGGAGGATGTGCTGAAAAGTTTAGAAAACCATAATATTCGGGCTTCATACCGAGGAAAATACCTCCGATTTTCGATACATTTTTACAATTCTCTTGAGGAAATTGATCAATTGATCGATACCCTTAAAAAGGAGATTTTAATATGAGTTAAATGGCAACCTTACCTCTTATCAACGGATGTGGGTCATATCCAATGAGTGAGAAATCCTCATACTTAAAATCAAAAATATCTTTAATTTCAGGATTCAAAACCATTTGAGGTAAAGGTTTTGGTCTTCTACTGAGTTGCTCTTCCACCTGCTCTTGGTGATTGGAATAGATATGAACGTCACCAAAGGTATGCACAAAGGTGCCCGGCTTTAAACCGCAGACTTGAGCGACCATCATATTCAAAAGAGCATAGGAGGCGATATTAAAAGGTACCCCTAAAAAGAGATCTGCACTTCTTTGATAGAGTTGGCAGGAAAGATTTCCATTGGCTACATAAAATTGAAAAAAGGCGTGACAGGGAGGTAAAGCAGCTTTATTATTGGCGACATTTTCAGAGAAAGAAACAGAAGTATCGGGCATCACGCTTGGATTCCAGGCTGAGACAAGCATTCTTCTGCTGTCTGGATTGGTTTTCAACGTTTCAATTACCGCTTTTATTTGATCAATTCCTTCATCATTCCAGTTTCTCCATTGGTGGCCATAGACGGGACCTAAATCCCCTTTTTCGTCCGCCCATTCATTCCAAATTTTCACCCCATTTTCTGTCAAATAATTGATATTGGTATCGCCCTTCAGGAACCATAACAATTCGTGGATTACCGATTTGACGTGTATTTTTTTGGTGGTAACCAAAGGAAAACCCTCTTCCAAATTAAAACGCATTTGGTAACCAAAGACGCTTTTTGTTCCCGTTCCTGTTCGATCTGTTTTGCTTACTCCTTGCTCTTGTATGTAACGCACAAGATCTAAATACTGCTGCATGTTCCAAATGGTATATACATCAAAAATAAGGCATGCTGTAGATCCATTACTTGGAAATATAAATAGTTTTCAAAAAAAAATTAACAGCTATTTTTTGGATTCTCTTTTTGAAATTTCGTCCCGAATTTTGACCGCTTTTTCGTAATCCTCAAGGTTAACCAATTTGTCCAACAGGGATTTGAGTTTGGAAAGGGATAGTTTTTTCAGGTCGTCTGGAACTGCTTTCTGCTTGCTTTGTTCTTCAACAAAACTTTGGATCCAATCTTCACTTCCTTTATTTTTTTGATCATCTTTCATGCTACTTTCGTCAAAACCTGCTTGTTTGAGAATGGAATCATAAATGAATATTGGAGCTCCAAAACGAAGTGCCATGGCAATGGCATCAGAAGTTCGAGCATCAATGATTTCTTCTATTTTATCTCTTTCGCAGATCAAGCTTGAATAAAAAACACCATCTACTAATTTGTGAATGATCACTTGCTTGACATAAATATTAAATCTTTCGGAGAAATTTTTAAATAAGTCGTGGGTTAAGGGTCGTTTTGGTTTCAACTCCTTTTCCAGTGCTATAGCAATGGATTGTGCCTCAAAACCACCAATGATAATGGGTAACCTTCTATTGCCGTCTTCTTCACTCAGGATAAGAGCATAAGCACCTGTTTGTGTTTCGCTGTACGAAATACCCTTAATGTTTAATTGAATTAACTTCATAAAGTCTAACTATTTCCAATTTAGTAAAAATATAAAGCAATTCCTCAGAAACCATAGCTTTTTAAGATAAGCTTGAATAAAATTATAGGCACTATACCCTCATATCATTCCGCATTTAATTAAATTTGTTCTGCAGAAAAAAAATATTAATGAAAACGATCCAATTCAGAGAAGCGATTTGCCAAGCCATGTCCGAAGAAATGCGAAGAGACGATACCATTTACTTGATGGGAGAGGAGGTTGCAGAATATAATGGCGCCTATAAGGCTTCTAAAGGAATGCTGGACGAATTTGGAGAGAAGCGCGTGATTGACACTCCTATCTCTGAGCTCGGTTTTTCTGGAATAGGGGTAGGCTCTACTATGACAGGTAATCGTCCTATTATAGAATTCATGACTTTTAATTTTGCCTTGGTGGGCATTGATCAAATTATAAATAATGCTGCCAAGATTCGTCAGATGTCGGGTGGACAGTTCCCTTGCCCCATTGTTTTTAGGGGTCCTACTGCCTCTGCTGGCCAACTGGCGGCCACACACTCTCAAGCCTTTGAGAGTTGGTATGCCAATTGTCCTGGACTTAAAGTAATTGTTCCTTCCAATCCCTACGACGCCAAAGGGCTTTTGAAATCTGCCATCAGAGACGATGATCCCGTAATATTTATGGAGTCGGAACAAATGTATGGGGATAAAGGAGAAGTGCCAGAGGGAGAATATACCCTTCCTATTGGTGTTGCTGATATCAAAAGAGAAGGAACAGATGTTACCATTGTATCTTTTGGTAAAATTATCAAAGCCGCTTATGCTGCTGCAGATTCATTGTCAAAAGAAGGCATCGAATGTGAAGTAATCGACCTTAGAACCATACGTCCTATGGACTATGAGGCCATTTTTACTTCAGTTAAAAAAACCAATCGATTGGTCATTCTTGAAGAATCGTGGCCATTTGGAAATATATCTACAGAAATCACCTATCAAGTACAGAACCAAATTTTTGATTATCTGGATGCTCCCATCGAAAAAATCAATACGGCCGATACTCCCGCACCCTACTCACCGGTTTTGTTGGAGGAGTGGCTCCCCAATAGCGATGATGTAATCAAAGCAGTAAAAAAAGTGATGTACATCCCATAATGCGTCATTTGTTCTAATTTTTTTTGCATCAAATAAAAGGCTGTCATTAGCCTAAATCACTACTCAAGAATATTGGATGAATATACTCCTCGTGTTGTGAAGTTATTCTGATGCCTTTAATTGAGAATTATAGAAGTATAAAACTACACCTCAACGACTGATAAAAAAGCGAGTGGAGTATGGAATGTTTCGGAAAAAATGGAATTATTCTGCTACTACATCCTCGAACTGAACGGTGTTGTCAGCAATGTCTTCAACTTTTTCTGCCTCAATGGTGATGGACTTTTCTGTTTTTTCAAGTTGTTCTCCCATTGAATCTCCTTCAAGTGCGATAGTAGGGGCAATTACTAAAGCCACAACCGACATCAATTTCAATAAGATGTTCAGAGAAGGGCCAGAAGTATCTTTAAAAGGATCACCAACGGTATCTCCTACTACAGCTGCTTTGTGAGCATCAGAACCTTTTCTACCATCCGATTCGATCATCTTTTTGGCATTGTCCCAAGCCCCACCAGCATTGGATTGGAAAATCGCCATCAAAATACCACAAGTAGTGACCCCAGCGAGCAATCCACCCAACATTTCTGCACCCCCAATGAGTCCTACAGCTACCGGTACCAATATGGCCAGTAGACCCGGCATTACCATTTCCTTTATAGAGGCTTTGGTTGAGATTTCTACACACTTTTCATAATCGGCTTTACCATCGGCGGCATCAAAAATTGCTCGATCTTTTTCGCTAGCTTTAGAAATATCAGCGTCATATTTACGCATTACCGCAAGGGCTGCTTTTAATTCGGGAATGTCTTTAAATTGTCTTCTTACTTCTTCAATCATGGACATGGCAGCACGTCCCACAGCATTCATGGAGAGCGCCGAGAAAACAAATGGCAACATCCCTCCTACGAGAAGTCCAGCCATTACTTTGGGTTTGGAAACATCAATAGCCGACACATGGGCTACTTGCATGAACGCAGAAAAGAGGGCCAGAGCAGTCAAGGCTGCTGAGGCAATGGCAAAACCTTTCCCAATGGCAGCAGTGGTATTGCCTACAGCGTCCAATTTGTCCGTACGTTCTCTTACCTCAGCAGGTAATTCTGCCATTTCAGCGATTCCTCCCGCATTATCCGAGATGGGTCCGTATGCATCAACCGCTAGCTGAATTCCAGTATTGGCCAACATGCCTACGGCAGCAATTGCAATACCGTAAAGCCCAGCAAAGTGGTGTGAAATTAAAATTGCGGCTGCAATCAAAAGGATAGGAACCATGGTTGACATCATTCCCACGCCCAGACCAGCAATAATATTGGTCGCGGCTCCAGTATCCGATTGGCGAACGATAGCAGAAACGGGTTTGGTACCTGTACCGGTATAATATTCAGTGATTTTACCTACACCTAATCCAGCAACCAAGCCAGAAATAGTAGCCAAAAAGACCCCTAAAGATCCAAAAGGTAAACCTTCGGTTGATTCAGGGATCAATATATCTATGACAAAATAGGAAACAATTACCATCAAAGCAGCAGATCCAAATTCTCCAATATTCAGTGCTGTTTGGGGGTTGCCTCCTTCTTTAACTTTTACAAAAAATGTACCAATGATTGAAACAATAATTCCTAATGCAGCCAATACCAAGGGCAAGTAAACAGCTCCCAAACCATCAAATTCGGGGGTAATGATGAAAGCACCTAAGACCATTGTTCCGATAATAGAACCCACATAAGATTCAAATAAATCTGCACCCATTCCAGCGACATCTCCTACATTATCTCCCACATTATCTGCGATGGTTGCAGGATTTAAGGGGTGATCCTCAGGGATACCCGCTTCAACTTTTCCTACCAAATCTGCACCTACATCAGCGGCTTTGGTATAAATTCCTCCACCAACTCTGGCAAACAGAGCAATGGAAGATGCACCCATCGAAAAACCTGTCAATACATTGAGCACCATGGAAAGGTTGGCGGCACCCGGCCAAATATTTTGATAAAGAACAAATAAACCACTAAGGCCCAATACCCCTAAACTGACTACTCCAAGTCCCATTACAGAGCCTCCGATGAATGCTACTTCCAAGGCTTTACCTAAAGATTTTCTCGCAGCATTGGTTGTCCTTACGTTGGCTTTTGTGGCAACGCGCATTCCAATAAAACCAGCCAGTGCTGAACATACTGCACCAACCACAAAGGAGAGAGCAACCATTCCATTAGAACCTTCCTCGTTACTCCCTTTGAAGTATAGCAGTATGGCCAAACAGACCACAAAAATTGAAAGAATCTTGTATTCTGCCTTTAAAAAAGACATGGCCCCTTTTGCAATATTATCAGCAATTCTAGCCATTTTATCGGTACCGACTTCTTGTTTGGCAATCCAATTATTTTTGACAAAAACAAATAACAAGCCTACAAGGCCAAACGCAGGTAAAAAATCGATTATAAATTTCATGGAATGTTCGTTTATTATTGGCCCCAAAAATAATAAAACCAATCAGAATAAAAAAAGAATACTCATCCTATAAATTCTGACCAAAAAAACGTGTGAGCCTTGGAGAAATGTGCTACATCAAAACAATCCGTTCAATTCAGCATCAATTTTTTCAATAATCTTCCCCAAATCTTCCTTTTTTTCAACGAAATCAATTTCATCAACATCGATGATCAAAAGTTTTCCTTTGTTGTAGGTAGAGATCCAGGCCTCATATCTTTCATTAAGCCTGCTGAGGTATTCTATGCTGATTGAATTTTCGTATTGTCTTCCTCTTTTGTGAATTTTATGAACCAGGTTGGGAATACTACTTCGGAGGTAAATTAATAAATCCGGACCTTGAACCATAGATTCCATGAGTTCGTATAGAGACTTGTAGTTATTAAAATCCCGTTGATTCATCAATCCCATGGCATGCAAATTGGGCGCAAAAATATGGGCATCTTCATCAATGGTACGGTCTTGTATGAAGTTTTTATCTGTATTTTTAAAATTATTGAGCTGTCGAAACCTGTTGTTCAAAAAGTAGATTTGTAAATTAAAAGACCACCGTTCCATATGATTGTAAAAATCATCTAAGTAGGGGTTGTCAATGACATCTTCGAACACAGCTTCCCAACTGTAATGTTTGGACAGTAATTCTGCTAAACTTGTTTTTCCAGCACCAATATTGCCGGCTATCGCGAAATACATTTTAAAATTTTGTTGGAGGAAAGATAATTACTTTTTTTTAAATTATTTAAGCGGATCGATTTTTGTAAAATAATCTCTAAAAGACCATTTTAAAAAAGCGGAAAAAACATATTTTTTTTAAAGTTTAAAAAAATAGTAATATATTTGTATTACAAATGAGGAAGGATTTGACTGATTGCAACCTCTTAAAAAAATGCTAAAGCAGTATTGCTTTAAGACAACTTCTGTCAAATCCCCCAATTAAAGCAATAAGTATATGCCATATTTTTTTACGTCAGAATCTGTAAGCGAAGGCCATCCGGACAAAGTTTCAGACCAAATTAGTGATGCTCTTTTAGACAATTTCATTGCATTTGACCCCGAGAGCAAAGTCGCATGTGAGACCCTGGTCACCACAGGCCAGGCCATCTTGGCAGGCGAGGTCAAGAGTAATACCTACATTGATGTACAGAGTATTGCCCGGGAAACCATCAATCAAATCGGATATACCAAAGACGAGTATCAGTTCAGTGGCAATTCGTGTGGAGTTATTTCATTAATTCACGAACAATCACAGGACATCAATCGAGGTGTTGACAGAGCCGAAAAAGAAAATCAAGGCGCTGGGGATCAGGGAATCATGTTTGGGTATGCTACCGATGAGACCGAGAACTACATTCCCTTGGCCTTGGATTTATCTCATAAAATACTCATCGAATTGGCCGCCCTCAGGAGAGCAAATAAAGAAATTACCTATCTGCGTCCAGATTCAAAGTCACAAGTTACCATAGAATACAGTAATGATGGAATTCCTTTACGTATCGATACCATTGTGGTTTCTACACAACACGATCAATTTTTAGAGGACGATGAAAAAATGTTGGAGAAAATCAAACAGGACATTATAAATATTGCCATCCAAAAGGTAATCGATAATGAGCCCGCTCACATTCAAAAACTATTCAATGACAAGATCACATACCATATCAATCCTACCGGAAAATTTGTGATTGGAGGTCCTCATGGGGATACGGGTTTGACGGGCAGAAAAATTATTGTTGACACCTATGGAGGAAAAGGAGCCCACGGAGGAGGTGCCTTTAGCGGAAAAGATCCCAGTAAAGTAGATCGCAGTGCGGCATATGCCGCCAGACATATCGCTAAAAACTTAGTGGCAGCTGGTGTAGCCAAAGATCTATTGGTCCAGTTGAGTTATGCTATCGGTGTAGTTGAACCAACCTCCATCAACATCAACACATTCAATACATCTAAAGTTTCACTTTCGGATCCCGAAATCGCAAAAAAAGTTAGCGAGATTTTTGATCTAAGGCCTTATGCCATCGAAAAGAGACTAAAACTTAGAAACCCCATTTACCTTGAAACAGCCGCATATGGTCATATGGGCAGACAACCCAAGGAAATTACTAAGATTTTTGAATCACCTTACAGTGGACGTGTGGAAAAAACGGTTGAACTTTTCACTTGGGAAAAATTAGATTATTTAAAACAAATTAAAAACACTTTCAAATTATGAGTTTAAAATTAGCAACCAATGCACTTCATGCGGGGCATGATGTGACCAAAACACAAGGAACAAGAGCTGTTCCTATTTATCAAACATCCTCATATGTATTCAATGATTCCACTCATGCGGCCAATTTATTTGGATTGGCAGAAATGGGATACATTTATACCAGATTGAACAACCCCACCAACGACGTTCTAGAACAACGATTGGCTGCCGTTGAGGGAGGTGTAGCTGCAGTAGCTACAGCCTCAGGTACAGCTGCAATTGCAACCACATTCATGACCCTTCTTAAAGCAGGAGATCATATTGTAGCTTCCAACAGCCTTTATGGTGGAACTTATAATATGTTGAACAATACTTTACCTCGGTTTGGAATCACCACTACATTCGTTGATCCGGATGATGTTGAGAATTTTACCAAAGCAGTTCAACCCAATACAAGAGCATTTTTTGCCGAATCTTTGGGAAATCCCAAATTGGACGTTTTGGACTTAGAAGGAATCAGTAAGGAAGCTAAAGCAGCCAAAGTACCTTTTATAGTGGACAACACCATTGCTACACCCGCCTTATTAAACCCGATCAAACACGGTGCCAATATTGTGATCCACTCTTTGACCAAATACATTACCGGTAACGGGACAACCATTGGTGGAATCATCATCGATGCGGGAACTTTTGATTATTCTAACGGGAATTTTCCCGAGTTTACAGAGCCCTCTCCTTCCTATCACGGGTTGAAGTATCACGATGCCTTGGGAGCCATTGCCTTTATTGCTAGAGTAAGAATTGAAGGTCTTAGAGATTTGGGAAGTGCTCCTAGTCCACTCAACAGCTTCCAAGTCATTCAGGGATTGGAAACTTTAGAAGTGAGAATGCAAAGGCATTCAGAAAATGCTTTGATACTTGCCAAATGGCTGCAATCCAGAGATGAGGTGAGTTGGGTGAATTACCCCGGATTGGAAACTTCAAAATACAAAGATTTGACGAAGAAATATCTTCCCAATGGACAAAGTGGTATCGTTACTTTTGGATTGAAAAATGGATTTGAAGCCGCCAAAAAAATAACTGAGAGCACCAAAATTTTCTCACTTTTGGCAAATATAGGCGATACTAAATCACTGATCATCCACCCTTCGAGTACTACCCATTCTCAGCTCACTGAGGAGGAGCAAAAAAGTACCGGTGTGAGCTCCGATTTGGTAAGAATTTCAGTTGGAATTGAGAATATAGAAGATTTAAAAAATGATTTAGATCAAGCGTTAAAAGCGATATAAGTATTTAAATGACTGAGGTTAAGACCATTTATATTGAGAATTTTACTACCGACTCAGGTGTTTTTTATGAGCAAATCGAATTGCATTATCAGCATTTTGGAAAAGCATTCGACGAAGCACCCGTAGTACTCATAAATCATTCCCTGACCGGCGACGCCAATGTTGCCGGTCCAAAGGGATGGTGGAATGAAATTGTTGGACCCAACCTCACCATTGACACCAATCAGTACGCAATTATTGCCCTCAATATTCCTGGAAATGGTGTAAATGATTATACTCTTGACCACTACCTGGACTTTCATACTGGTGATATTGCTGAAATTTTTTATCGAGGACTTCAATTGTTAGGCATCCAAAAACTATTTGCTCTGATTGGTGGATCAATTGGAGGTGGAATAGCTTGGGAGATGGCTGCTCTTTACCCCTCATTGACCGAAAAGCTGATCGCTGTTGCCGCCGATTGGAAAGCCTCGGATTGGATCATTGCCAATACTTACCTCCAAAAAAGACTTTTGGAAAATTCAAACCAACCTTTGAGGGATGCTCGTATTCATGCGATGTTAACGTATCGAACTCCCGCCTCCTTTACCGAGCGATTCAATAGGACAGTCAACAAAGACAAAAATATTTTTAATGTTGAAAGCTGGCTCATCCATCATGGCGATAAACTACAAAGTCGATTTTTGCTACAAGCTTATAAGACGATGAATCATTTATTGGCTTCTATTGACATAACCAGAAAGGGGGAGACCTTGGAACAAATTGTCGAAAAGATATCCTCAGAGATACACCTCATTGCAGTAGATAGTGATCTCTTTTTTACAGCCGAAGAGGACCAAAAAACGCATAAAAGAATAAAGAAAATAAAAGAAAATATTTTTTACCACGAGATCAAATCCATCCATGGACACGATGCCTTTTTGATCGAGAATGAAACAGTGTCGAAAATCTTACTAAATATATTTATATCCTAACTTATTATTTTAATTCTTATGCGAGTTAACCTTAACAGAGTCAATCAAGATTATCTGTTTGAAGTCGAAAATGATAACGGACACAAAGTGCTTTTGGACAATAAATCCAAAAAAGAAGGAAAAGTAGAGGGCATTAGTCCTATGGAGCTCCTTTTGATGGGTCTTGCGGGATGCAGTAGTATTGATATTATTGCCATCCTTAATAAGCAAAAGATCAATCCTACCGACCTCAAAATGGAGGTTGAGGGACATCGTCATCCGGATAAAGTTCCTGCTTTATTTCAGAGAATTAACGTCCATGTGAAACTCGAAGGAGACATTTCCCCCGAAAAAGTGAGAAGAGCGGTAAGCCTTTCCTTTGACAAATATTGTTCAGTAGCCAAAACCTTAGAACACACCTCCTCGATAGAATATTCCATTTATTTAAACGGAAAAACCATATGAACAAAAAATTTGAAACCGAGGCGATCAGAATACAAATGGATCGTTCTCAATTTGCTGAGCATTCTGCACCACTCTATCTGACGTCTAGTTTTGTATTTGAGGATGCAGAAGAGCTAAGGGCTGCCTTCGCAGATGAATTAGAGCGCAATATTTACAGTCGATTTTCCAACCCCAATACTCAAGAACTGGTAGATAAAATATGTGTTCTCGAGGGTGCAGAGGATGGGGTAGCCTTTGCCTCTGGAATGGCCGCCATTTATACCACTTTTGCAGCACTGTTGAGTAGTGGCGATCATATCGTTTCGGTAAGATCTGTTTTTGGCTCCACCCACACCCTTTTTAAAAAGTATTTCACCAAATGGAACATTGAAACGACCTATTTTGATGCCGGCGCACAGGACGAAATTGAAACCGCAATTCAGCCCAATACCAAGATCCTTTATATTGAAACACCTACCAATCCTGGTTTGGATATTTTAGACATTGAATTTCTTTCCAAAATAGCCAAAAAACACCAGATCCTTTTGGTAGTTGATAACTGTTTTGCAACACCCTACCTCCAAAAACCAATAGATTTTGGTGCAGATTTGGTCATCCATTCTGCCACCAAACTCATCGACGGTCAAGGCAGAGTTTTGGGAGGTTTGGTTGTGGGAAGAAAAGATCTGATGAGTGAAATCATATCCTTTTTTAGAAACTCGGGATCTGCACTTTCCCCATTCAATGCCTGGATACTTTCTAAAAGTATAGAAACCCTTGCAGTTCGTTTGGACCGGCATTGTGAAAACGCTTTGGAACTCGCCAAATATCTAGAGAATCACCCCAAAACCAGTGAGGTTAAATACCCCTTTTTACCCACCCATCCCCAATATGAAATTGCAATCAAACAAATGTACAAAGGGGGAAATATTGTCACTTTCCAACTGAAAAAAGGGATCGAAGCAGGTCAAACTTTTCTCAATCAAATTGAGATGTGTTCTTTAAGTGCCAACCTTGGAGATACTCGAACTATTGTAACGCATCCCGCGACTTCAACCCACAGTAAGCTTACCCCCGAGGAAAGAGCACAGGTAGGGATTACAGACGGTCTGATAAGGCTTTCTGTAGGTCTTGAAAACATTCAAGACATCATTCAAGATATTGATCAAGCATTGGAAAAAGTTTAACCGATGATAGAGGATATTTTAAAAGAAAGAATTCTGGTTTTGGACGGTGCCATGGGCACTATGATCCAAAAACTTGAGTTTACCGAAGAACAATTCAGAACGGAGCGATTCAAGGATCATCCCTGTCCCTTGGGGGGCAACAACGATCTTCTCTCCATTACTCAACCCGATGCCATCAAAAACATCCACGAGCAATATCTATTGGCAGGGGCTGATATCATTGAAACCAATACCTTTTCGTCTACTTCCATTGCAATGGCGGATTATCAAATGGAAGATTTGGCCTATGAGCTCAATTATCAATCTGCAAAAATTGCCCAAGAAGTTGCCCAAAAAATCAGCAATCAAAATCCAAACCAACCTCGATTTGTAGCAGGTTCTATAGGACCCACCAACAAAACAGCGAGTATGTCTCCCGATGTGAATGATCCCGGTTTTCGTGCCGTTAGTTTTGATGAACTTTTCGATGCTTATAGAGAACAAGTAGCGGGATTGGTTGAGGGAGGAGTCGATATGCTGCTGGTTGAAACAGTATTTGATACCCTTAATGCCAAAGCAGCATTATTTGCGATTCAGGATTATTTTTTAGAAAAAAAAATAAAGCTACCTATCATGGTTAGTGGAACCATAACCGATTTGAGTGGCCGAACCTTATCAGGACAAACCATAGAGGCCTTTACCATTTCTGTATCTCATATTCCCCTCCTCAGTATCGGTTTTAATTGTGCTTTGGGAGCTGGCCAGTTGCGTCCCTATTTGAAGAGATTATCTAAGATCACTCCTTTTCACACCTCGGTTCATCCCAATGCAGGACTCCCAAACCCCTTTGGGGAGTACGATCAAAGTCCTAAAGAAATGGCCGGTTTGATCGAGCAGTTTCTCGATCAAAATCTCATCAATATTGTAGGAGGGTGTTGTGGTACCACTCCAGAACACATTCGTCATATTGCAGATGTCGTGAATCAGTATAAACCCCGAAAACTCCCGAAACCATCTCATGTCTAACTCACATCATTACTTAACACTCTCTGGTCAGGAGCCTTTAATCGTTAGTCCTGAAGCCAACTTCGTAAATATAGGCGAACGCACAAATGTAACGGGTTCAAGAAAATTTTTACGGTTGATTGAAAAAGGGGACTATGAAACGGCAGTCGAAGTAGCACTTGAACAAGTTCAGGGTGGAGCTCAAATCATTGACGTTAATATGGACGAGGGAATGATCGATGGGAAAGCAGCTATGGTTAAATTTTTAAACCTGATTGCCGCGGAACCCGACATTGCTAGAGTTCCTGTGATGATAGACAGTTCCAAATGGGAAATTATCGAAGCTGGTCTGAAAGTAGTCCAAGGAAAAAGTGTGGTCAACTCCATCAGTCTCAAAGCAGGGGAATCCATTTTTATTGAGCAAGCTCAAAAAGTAAGGTTTTATGGAGCGGCAGTAATTGTAATGGCGTTTGACGAAGAGGGGCAGGCAGACAGTTTCGAAAGGAGGATTCAAATTTGTGAGCGCTCTTACAGAATTCTGGTAGATAAGGTAAATTTTCCTCCACAAGACATCATTTTTGATCCCAATATTTTCCCCGTAGCTACTGGGATGGAAGAACATAAAACAAATGCACTGGACTTTTTCTTGGCGACCCAATGGATTCGTAAAAACCTTCCCTATGCCAATGTCAGTGGTGGGGTCAGCAATGTTTCTTTTTCCTTTAGAGGTAACAATACGGTAAGAGAGGCTATGCACTCTGCTTTTTTGTATCACGCCATTGGTTATGGAATGAATATGGGGATTGTAAATCCCACTCTTTTGGAAATCTATGATGAAATTCCAAAAAAACTCCTTGAAAAAGTAGAGGATGTTTTACTCAATCGAAAAGAGGATGCTACAGAGGCACTTTTGGAATACGCAGAAAGTATCAAAGGAAACAAAAAACAGACCCAAGAGGAAGAACAGGCTTGGCGGAATGAAGATTTGCAAACTCGGATCACGCATGCGCTGGTCAAAGGTATAGATCGATATATTTTGGAAGATGTAGAAGAAGCCCGAATCGCTGCCGAACGCCCCTTAAACGTAATTGAAAATAATTTAATGGCGGGGATGAATGTGGTTGGGGATTTATTTGGCGCTGGAAAAATGTTTTTGCCCCAAGTGGTCAAATCCGCTCGAGTCATGAAAAAGGCAGTAGCCTACCTTCAGCCTTTTATCGAATCCGAAAAAAAAGGGGTGATCGAATTTTCAGGAAAAATTTTGATGGCTACCGTAAAGGGGGATGTTCATGACATCGGAAAAAATATTGTCAGTGTGGTTTTGGCCTGCAATAATTTCGAAATTATTGACTTGGGGGTAATGGTTCCCCCCGAAGTTATTTTACAGAGAGCCCAGGAGGAAAACGTAGATATCATTGGTTTGTCGGGACTGATTACCCCCTCACTCGATGAAATGGTATATGTCGCAAAAGAGATGAATCGTGTAGGACTTAAAATTCCTCTTTTGATTGGAGGAGCCACTACCTCAAAAGCTCATACGGCTGTGAAGATTGCTCCTGAGGGCAATGCCCCGATTATTCATGTCAATGATGCCTCCAGAGCCGTGACTGTGGTCAATAATCTACTCAGCGAGGACAAAAGCAAAAGTTATACCGCAGAAATTGCCACAGAGTACCAATTATTTCGTGAGAAGTTTTTAGATCGTGTATCCAGTAAATCATATATAGATTTGAAAACAGCTCGGGAAAGAAAATACAAAATAGATTGGGAAGGGTTCCGACCTGTAGTCCCTCAATCTTTAGGTTTTAAGACCTTGGAAAACCAAGACTTAGAAGCTTTGGTTCCATTTATCGATTGGAGTCCCTTTTTCCGTTCCTGGGATTTGCACGGCAAATATCCAGCGATTTTAAACGATGAAATTGTAGGGGTGGAGGCCACCTCTTTGTTCATCGATGCTCAAAATATGCTTCGAAAGATCATCGCCGAAAAATGGCTGATCGCTAAAGCACGTTTTGGTCTTTTTCCGGCCAATAGTGAAGGAGATGATATCCTTGTCTTTGATCCAGAAAGTGCAGATATTGAAAAATTTCGGTTGATCACTTTACGACAACAAATCCAAAAAAGAGAAGGTCAACCCAATTTGGCTTTGGCCGATTTTATCGCCCCTAAGTCCAAAGGCGTGAAAGATTATATGGGTACTTTTTGTGTTACTACTGGTTTTGGGGTTCAAGAAATTGCTCAGCGGTTTGAAGAAGAGAATGATGATTACAGCAGTATTATGATCAAAGCATTGGCAGATCGATTGGCAGAGGCTTTTGCAGAGTTTCTACATTTAAAAATAAGAAAACATTACTGGGGCTATTCTTCCGATGAAACCTTATCCAACGAAGAATTGATCAAAGAAAGTTATAAGGGCATTCGCCCTGCACCAGGGTATCCTGCCTGTCCTGACCATTTGGAAAAACAAACCCTTTGGGACCTTATGGAGGTGGAAGAACACATAGGGGTGAGCTTGACAGAAAGCTATGCTATGTGGCCGGCAGCTTCAGTATCTGGATACTACTTTGCCCACCCCGAAGCCAAGTATTTTGGTTTAGGGAAAATCAAAGAAGATCAATTGATAGACTACAGTAAAAGACGAAAAACATCATTAGAGGAAGCCCGTAAGTGGTTGACCCCCAATTTAATTTAAATTCATGAAAGTTACAGACCATCTAAAGAATGCCAAGGGAAAGACACAATTCACATTTGAAATTTTACCTCCCTTAAAAGGACAAGACATTCAGTCAATTTTTGATGCCATTGATCCTTTGATGGAATTCAATCCCCCTTTCATTGATGTAACCTATCACCGTGAGGAGTACCATTATATGGAGCGCGGAGAAGGATTATTAGAAAAAAGAATCATAAGAAAGCGACCAGGAACCGTAGGAATTTGTGCGGCCATTCAGAACCGATTCGGAGTCGATGCCATACCCCATATACTCTGCGGTGGATTTACTCAAGAGGACACCGAAAACTTTTTGATTGATCTTGATTTTTTGGGAATTGACAACGTAGTGGCGCTTAGAGGAGATGCTGTAAAATCCGAGACTTATTTCAAGCCTACTGAAGGAGGACATTCCTATGCGAAGGATCTGGTGACCCAAATTAAAAACTTGAATCAGGGCCAATATTTGGATGAAGAAATCCTAAATTCCACGCCTACTGATTTTTGTATTGGAGTAGCTGGATATCCAGAAAAACACGCCGAAGCCCCCAGCATCATGAGCGATATTCAGTTTTTAAAAGAAAAAATTGAGGCGGGCTCTGATTACATCATCACTCAGATGTTTTTTGATAACCAAAAGTTTTTCGAGTTCGAAAAAAAATGTCGCGAGGCAGGCATCAATGTTCCCATCATACCGGGTTTGAAACCTCTGGCTACTTTAAAGCAACTCAATCTGATTCCTCTTCGTTTTCATGTCGACTTGCCACAGGATTTGATCAACGCGGTTATGAAAGCAAAAGACAATGCAGCCATCTCAGAAATTGGCGTTGAGTGGTGCATACAGCAAAGCAAAGAATTAAAAGCGCATGGAGTGCCTTTTTTACATTACTACAGTATGGGAAAATCCAAAAATGTGAAAAAAATTGCCAGTACTCTATTTTAATGGTTTTTTGTAAGCCAATTGAATTGCTCTTCCAGCCCCTTATTTTTTTGCTGTAGGCTCAGTATTTTCAACCCATTATCATGTGCAAAATCAAAAACTGCAGGACGCATATCTTCCTCAGTTTCAAACGTCAAATCATAGTCAAAATTAAAAGTATTGACGACTGTTTTGAGGTTTGGAATTTTTTGAAGCGCCACACTTTCTACTCGATAATCAAAGCTTACAGATACCACCTGTTGCTCATTGGTTTTTAATGCTTCAAGGGTTTGATTCAAAACCACCTTACCTTGGTTCAGGATTACCACCCTGTCACACATGGCCTCTACCTCTTGCAGTATATGAGTGGAGAGAAAAACCATTTTTTCTTTCCCCAATGTCCGAATCAGTTTTCGGATTTCAAGCACTTGATTGGGATCCAGTCCTGTAGTGGGTTCATCTAAGATTAAGTATTGTGGATCATGTAATAAAGTAGCGGCCAATCCCACCCTCTGTTTGTACCCTTTGGACAGGCTTCCGATTTTTTTATGGATATGTTCTGTCAACCCCGTTTTTTCAATGACTTCTTCCAAGGGAAGGTTCTCCAAAGCATATAAATCGCCTACAAACGTTAAGTATTCTTTTACATACATTTCGGGGTAAAGTGGGTTATTTTCAGGAAGATACCCCATTTGTTGCTTTACTTTTTGGGGATGTTGACGTAAATCCAAACCCCCTATAGAAATGGTCCCGTCCCATTGATTCAAATAGCCGGTTAAGATCTTCATCAAGCTCGTTTTTCCTGCACCATTTGGGCCCAATAATCCAATTACTCCATTTTGGTCAAAGCTTAACGAAATGCTTTTTAAAGCGACGGTAGTACCATAGCTTTTTGATAATTGATCGATGTATATGCCCAATGCTTTTTTTCAAATTGACTTCAACAGCTTGGATAAACCCACCCATTGAAATTTGCCCATCCAAATTTAGTCAATTCTCGTGTTTCGAAAAAAATGCCAAAAGAGAAATTTGTTTTTAGGGAACTTTCTGACCGAGAATTTGATCCATAACCCAACTTGTATGACAAGCCGATGGCCCATTAGAAGGGTGGGTAAATTTTTTTTCAAAAAGCTGTTTCCTTATATTTTCAACATGATCCATTTGAACATGTTTGGGATGATCGATAAAGATTTCAATTTCCTCCGTTTCATTTTTCATGATCAAGGGATTTTCCTCAAATACGGAAAAAAATATTTTTCCTTTACTCCCATAAATTTCAACCCGATCCATGGCTTCTGTCCCAAAATTCCAAACTCCTGCACCCGAAACATTTCCCTCGTGCAACCAGCAGGCGGAAATAGCATCGTAGGCCCCGTAGAGAGCTTGTTGATTTACGCTTATACCCGACACCCGCTTAATATCCCCTAAAAAATAGGTAAACAAATCTATACCATGACTGGCCAGATCGTCAAAATAACCTCCCGGAGCAACCTTTGGGTCGGTACGCCAATTATACGCCCCCGATTTATCTATTGTACTGGGGGGTTGACTCAAATGCCAACTGATATGTCTGATCTCTCCAACTTTACCCTCCTTAATCCATTCATTTACTCGGTTGAATCGAGGGAGAGAACGTCGGTAGTAGGCCACAAAAAGGGGAATGTTTTTTTTTGAAAAGGCCTCATTAATTTTTTGACTTTCCTCAAATGAAGGGGCCAAAGGTTTTTCGATACAACAGGGTTTGCCTGCCTCAGCAACTTTGAGCGCATACCTCAAATGACTGTCGGGTGGAGTAGCAATATAAATGGCATCGATTTCATCGTCGTTGATCAAGGCATCGGCATCGGTGTAGTACTTTTCAACTCCATGCCTTTGAGCATAGTCTTTGAGCCGGTCTTCATTGCGCCGCATGACTGCTTTCAAAACAAACCCTTCTGTTTTTTGATAAGCGGGACCACTCTTCATCTCTGTAACATCTCCACAACCTATGATCCCCCAACGAATCGGATAGGAGTAACCTTGTTTTCCTTGTTCCATCCTTTAATTCAATATTTCAAGATATTATTTTCCTTCGAATGGATTATGTTTTTTTTAGTTTAATTCCATTAATTTTCTCCTCCCTCACCATAGCATGATGCGCTATATCTTTTTTTAAGACATCGCATACGTAATTCACTTTTGAGGATCAAAAGACTTGAAAAACGAAAAAAAGGAATAGGAAACTGAATCGGTGACGGCTATGGCTATTAAAAAACCACAAAAAAATTATAAAATGATTTGTTTTTGTAAAAAGCTATCATACATTTGTGCCGTTATTTGAGAAATGAACAATAAAGGTTTTTATTACAGTGCTTTTTATTACTTCTATACAGAAGAAGGAAGGACTTTGTAGTAATCTATAAATATAGTTAACAAGAAGTCCTGATTTATCGGGACTTTTTTTTTGAGCCATGACACAAAAAATAGCCATTCAAGGAATTAAGGGATCTTTCCACCACCAGGTTGTGGAACAGTACTACGATTCTACACCAGAACTGCTGGAGTGTTCTACTTTTGATGCATTGGCCCGAGCCGTAGCTGAGGGCGAATGTACTCAGGCAGTTATGGCTCTAGAAAACTCCATTGCGGGTTCAATATTACCCAACTACGCACTGATGGATCAATATGGACTGGTCATCACTGGGGAACACTATCTGGGAATAGAACACAATCTGATGGCCCTTTCCGGTCAAACAATTGAGGATATTGATGAAGTTCATTCGCATCCTATGGCGCTGTTACAATGCAAAAAATTTTTCCTTGATTATCCCCACATTAAATTAGTGGAAAGTTATGATACGGCTGAGGAGGCTTTTAAAATAAGTAAAAACCAGACAAAAGCGTGTGGCGCAGTCGCGGGAATCAGAGCTTCTGAGATCTATGGCTTGGAGATTTTAAGCCCTTCGATTCAAACCATTAAAAATAATGTTACTCGTTTTGTCATTGTTCAAAGTGAACCCTTAAAGGAACCGGGGAATATCAGCAAAGCTGCATGGAAATTTGTTTTGGATCACAAACGTGGCAGTTTGGCCACCGCTCTCAATGTAGTGAGCGATTGTAATCTCAATTTAACCAAAATCCAATCCTTACCCGTGATTGAAACCCCGGGAAAATATGCTTTTTTTGTCGATGTTACCTTCGACAATCCTGAGGATTACAAGAAAGCGAAATCACTGTTGCAAATTATGGCTACTGCCTTTAAAGTATTGGGAGAATACCCATCAGGAAAATCATGACAGCAAGAAGATTAGATACGGTTCAGGAATATTACTTTTCTAAAAAGTTAAGAGAAGTTGCTGCTATGGTAGCCGATGGGAAACCTGTAATCAATATGGGTATTGGAAGTCCCGATTTACCGGCACACCCCAGTGTGGTTGCTGCCTTAAAAGACAGTTTTAACCATCCTAAGGTGCACCAGTATCAAAGTTATCAGGGGCTCCCAGAGTTGCGTAAAGCCATTGCTGATTTTTATCAAAAACACTATCAGTTTACGGCCAATCCCAACAGCGAAATATTGCCTTTAATGGGTTCAAAAGAAGGAATCATGCATCTTTCTATGGCTTTTTTAAATCCAGGTGATAAGGTTTTGATCCCCAATCCGGGCTACCCCACCTACCAATCTGTTACCCGATTGGTAGAAGCAGAACCTGTTTTTTACGATTTAAAAGCGGCCAACGACTGGCAACCCGATTTAAACGCCTTGAATCAAATGGACTTGAGTGGTGTTAAAATCATGTGGGTGAACTACCCTCATATGCCTACGGGAGCCAATGCTCAAAAAGCTACTTTTGAAAAATTAATTCCTTGGGCCAGGGAAAAAGGTATATTGTTGGTGAATGACAATCCCTATAGTTTTATCTTGACGGATCAACCCCAGAGTATGTTATCGATACCAGGGGCTACCGAAGTAGGAATGGAATTGAACTCTCTGAGTAAATCTTTTAACATGGCCGGTTGGCGCGTGGGGATGCTTCTCGGGAATCAAGAGAACATCAATGCGGTATTAAAAGTTAAAAGCAATATGGACTCGGGTATGTTTTTTGGGATTCAAAAAGGAGCCATAGCTGCTCTTCAGGCTGAAGAAAGTTGGTTCAAGCAGCTCAATGATGTGTATCTCGAAAGGAGAGAATTGATTTTTAAACTGGCCACATTACTAGAAACAGATTTTGATATTCACAGCAGTGGACTGTTTGTTTGGGCAAAATTGAGAGACCGTCGCAAAACTTCGGTACAATTCATCGAGGAAATATTACAAAAACACAATGTTTTTATTACGCCGGGGAGTATCTTTGGCAGCCAAGGCGAGGGGTATATTCGTTTCTCCCTTTGTGTAGAGGTGGATTCAATTGGTAAAGCCCTCGAAAGAATTAGAAAAAAATGAAAGTAGGGATCATTGGAGTTGGATTGATAGGGGGTTCGTTGGCATTGTCAGCGAGGGAACACATTCCCGATGTTGAACTTTACGGAAGTAACAGGAGTTCAGCCAACCTAAAAAAATCTATGGAATTGGGATTGATTGATCATCAATTGGAGGATGCTATGATCCAACAAATGGATGTAGTCTTACTCACCATTCCTGTAGATGTTGCCTTAGATCGGTTGGTTGATTTGTTGGATGAGGTAAACGATAATGCTCTGATTATGGATTTTGGTTCGACCAAAGGTGCCATTTGTCAAGCCGTAGCTTTGCATTCCAAACGAGGTCAATTTTTGGCCACTCACCCTATCGCTGGAACAGAATATTCTGGTCCTGCTGCAGCTTTGCCCGATTTGTTTCAAGATAAGATCCAAATCCTTTGTGAAACTCAAAAAACCCGTCCTGATTTGTTAGAATGGGCGCAAGATTGGTTTAAGAAAATAGGAATGGACCTCAGGGAAATGGATCCTATAGAACACGACCATCACATTACTTATGTTTCTCATTTGTCACACATCAGTTCTTATATGCTGGGCAAAACGGTTATGGAAATAGAAAAAGATCATTCCGCTATTTTTGACATGGCGGGTAGTGGGTTTTCTTCTACCGTTCGTTTGGCCAAGAGTTCTCCCCATATGTGGATTCCTATTTTCAAACAGAACAAAGAAAACATCCGTAAAACACTCACTCAATACATTCATAATTTAAATCAATTTAAAACCCTTTTGGAGGCCGATAAATTTGATGCATTGCACCAACATATTTTGGAGATCAATGATATCAGTAGAATTTTAGAAGGCATTTCCAATACCAAAACCAATAAATAAAAATGGAAAATAGTAAAGAAATGGGCAGCTGGTTGCATGATTTCGGATTGGATCATCCGTTGGTCATCGCAGGCCCTTGTAGTGCAGAAACAGAGGAGCAAGTCCTTAAAATCGCACACGAACTAAAAGATACCGATGTAACGGTTTACCGTGCGGGGATATGGAAACCCAGAACCCGACCTGGAATGTTTGAAGGAGTGGGGGCCATTGGTTTGGACTGGCTTAAGAAGGTAAAGGAAGAAACGGGATTGTTGATCTCTACTGAGGTGGCTAACAAAGATCACGTTAAATTGGCCTTGGAGGCAGACATCGATATTTTATGGATCGGGGCGCGTTCTACTGTCAGTCCGTTTATCGTTCAGGAAATCGCTGATGCACTGGAAGGTACCGACAAAATTGTTTTGGTCAAAAACCCCGTAAACCCCGATTTGGCTCTATGGATGGGTGGATTGGAAAGACTATATTCTGCAAACATCAAGAAGCTGGGCGTAATTCACCGTGGATTTTCTACTTATGATAAATCAAAATACCGCAACAATCCGGAGTGGCAAATTGCAGTAGAATTCAAAAATAAGTATCCCGATATGCCATTAATATGTGATCCATCGCATATCGGTGGGCGAAGAGATTTGATTTTTGACATCAGCCAAAGGGCATTGGATCTCAATTTTGATGGTTTGATGATCGAGACACACTGGGATCCAGACAATGCTTGGAGTGATGCCAAACAACAGGTCACCCCTTCTCGTTTGGTGGAGATCATGAGCGATTTGAAAATCAGAAAAGAAACTACAGATGAGGAGAGTTATTTAACGGAATTGCAAACGCTTCGCGAGCAAATCGACATAAGTGATCAAGCCATTCTGGATTCCTTAGGGAAAAGGATGAAAGTCGCTGAGTCTATAGGTCAACTCAAAAAAGAGAACAATGTAGCTGTTTTACAGAACAAACGTTGGAATGAAATATTGGATACTATGAAAGCAGAAGGCAGCCAAAGAGGGTTGAGTGAGGATTTTATCTCTCGAATCTTTAAAGCCATTCATCAGGAGTCGATCAATCACCAAGAGAAAGTGATTAACGGATAAATGAAAAAAGCCTCCATTTGGAGGCTTTTTTTATGCGATTAAAGCAGTTTTGATTCTTTGGAGGGCTGTTTTGATATCATTCTGAGAGGCAGCATATGAAATTCGAATACAGTCGGGGTTTCCAAAAGCATCACCAGTTACGGTTGCTACGTGAGCCTCTTCTAATAAGAATAAAGCGAAATCGTTTGCATTTTCTATGGTTTTTCCTTTGATGGTTTTCCCAAAATAATAAGACACATCTGGAAATACATAGAAAGCCCCTTGAGGTTCATTGGACTTGAGTCCAGGAATTTCAGCGAGTAAATTCAATATTAGACCTCTTCTGAGATTAAACTCATCTACCATATATTGAATTTTATGGGTAGGAGCCAATAGCGCTGCAATGGTTGCGCGTTGTGCTATGCAGTTGGCACCTGATGTAATTTGTCCCTGAATTTTATTACAGGCCTTAGCAATCCACTCGGGTGCGCCAATATAACCGATTCTCCATCCAGTCATGGCAAAAGCTTTGGCTACTCCATTCACGGTTATGGTTCTGTCATATAATTCTGGTAGAGCAGCAACACTAAAATGGGGGGTACCATAATTGATGTGCTCGTATATTTCGTCGGAAAGAATGTATATATCAGGATATTTTTCAAGTACAGCTCCCAAGGCACGGTATTCCTCTTCTGTATAAATGGTTCCACTAGGATTATTAGGGGAATTGAACATCACCAATTTCGTTTTGGGCGTGATGGCGGCTTCCAATTGCTCGGGAGTAATTTTGAAATCCGTTTCAATGGAAGAGGGAATGATGATGGATTTTGCTTCAGCCAACGTCGCTATGGCAGAATAACTAACCCAATAGGGGGCCGGCAACAAAACTTCATCTCCTGGGTTGAGTAAGACCATACAAACATTAGCAATTGATTGCTTTGCACCCGTAGAAACGACGACTTGAGAAGGCTGGTAATCCAATCCATTATCGCGTTTAAATTTCTCACAAATAGCGGCTTTAAGGTCGGCATAACCATCGACTGGGGAATAAGAATTGTAATTGTCATTAACGGCCTGTATGGCTGCCTCTTTTATGAACTCTGGAGTATTGAAATCGGGTTCTCCTAAACTGAGACCGATGATGTCAATCCCTTGGTTTTTTAACTCTCTGGCTTTTGCAGCCATAGCCAATGTTTCCGAGGCAGGAAGGCTTTTGATTCGATTGGATAACATTAAAAATATAGGCTTATGATTGAACGTAAACGGGACGCATTCCCATTTGTTTTAAGAATCTAAAATGCGAAATGATAGCGCTTCTCGTGGTTTTGTATTCGTTGTAGGGCAGATTGAATTCTCTCGCCGTTTTTTTAACGATTTCCGATATTTTGGTGTAGTGAACGTGAGAAATATGCGGGAAAATATGGTGTTCAATCTGGTGATTTAAACCTCCAGTAAACCAATTGACAATTTTGTTCCTGGTAGAAAAATTTACGGTAGTCATAAGTTGGTGTACCGCCCAAGAATTTTTAATATTTCCAGTTACTTTATCGGGTAAGGGCATTTCGGTGTCTCCAATGATATGTGCCAATTGAAATACTGTACTCAAGATTAAGCCAGCGGTGTAGTGCATCACCAAAAATCCAATAACTACTTTCCACCAAACGATATTGAAAACAAAAACAGGCAAAATAATCCAAATGGAAAAATATACAATTTTGGAGATGACCAATCCTACCCATTGCACGGAGTGGCTTTTGCTATTGGCATAAGATAAATTTCTTTTTTGGTATCGGGTCAGTTGAACAAAATCCGTAATGACAGCCCATTTAAGGGTTAGCAAACCGTAGAGTAATATAAAATATAAATGTTGAAACCGGTGATGGGGTTTCCACTCAGCATGATTGGAAAAACGCAAAACAACTCCTGCGTCCAAGTCTTCGTCATGATCTTTAATATTGGTATAGGTATGATGGAGAACATTGTGTTGAACTTTCCAGTTGAAAACATTTCCAGCCAATATGTATATGCTGCTTCCCATGAGTTTGTTGACCCAAGGATATTTCGAAAAGGAACCGTGATTGCCATCGTGCATAACATTCATACCTACTCCTGCCATTCCCACTCCAGTTACTGCAGCCAGCATAAGCTTAAACCAATCGTTTATATTCAACGAAAGAATCAGCACAAAAGGAGCGATCAATAGGGTAAACATGATCAGCGTTTTCAAATATAACTTCCAATTCCCTGTTTTGGCTACTTTATTTTCTTTAAAGTACTGGTTGACTCTTAGGTTTAGGGTTTTAAAAAATTCTTGGGACTCTTTGCGTGAAAATCGAGGGATTAAGCTTTTGGTCATAGTTAATTTAGTTTTAGGGTTAAAATTATTGAATTTTAAACCATTCTCTCTATTTTTATCAAAAAACTGACTTGAATTTTATCCATCACTATTTTCCAGAATTAAATAAACGTCAAAAACATCAGTTGGAGTCACTGTTCGAACTTTATAAACATTGGAATTCTCTGATCAATGTCATTTCGAGGAAGGATCTGGATTATTTTTATTTACACCATGTGCTTCATTCATTGTCGATAGCAAAATTTATTGATTTTAAAGAGGGGAGTGAGATATTGGATGTAGGGACAGGTGGAGGTTTTCCTGGTGTTCCTTTGGCTATTTTGTTTCCAGACGTCAAGTTTCATTTAGTGGACAGTGTAGGAAAAAAAATAAAGGTGATCAATGCCGTCCATGAAGCCCTTGAATTGAAAAATATCACCACCTATCATGAGAGAATGGAAAATCTAAAGTTAAATGTTGATTTTGTTACGTGTAGAGCAGTCGCGCCGATGGAAACGTTGTATCGTTGGTCTGCAGATAAGATTTCTTCCCACCATCGGCATTCTGTTAAAAATGGTTTTTTATGTTTAAAGGGTGGAGATTTGAAAGAGGAGCTTTTTGCTTTTAAAAAATCACAGGTTATTTCTTTAAAAACATATTTTGAGGAACCTTTTTTTGAAACTAAAAAGTTGGTCTATTGTCCGCTCAATTAATTCAAAACAAAAGGGGCAGAGAGTTTGAAGGGAGGAATTTCTACATTGAATTTTTTGGTGGAGGAGAAATCGATCATTATGTAAGCTCCTTTCATGGCACCAACAGCAGAAGTAAGCAGGCAGCCAGATTTGTATTTGTGAATTTCACCAGGATTGATGACCGGTTTTTTTCCCACAACACCATCTCCATTGACCCATTGGGTTTTGTTTAAGGCTTCGATGATCTTCCAGTGTCGGGTGAGTAACTGTACGGAACTTTTACTTTGGTTTTCTATCTGAATACGATAGGTAAAAGCATAGTGCAAGATGCTGTCCTTAAGAAAGCTTCCTTCATATTCGGTTTCTACAGAGATTTTAATTCCTCTTGTTACTTGTTGGATCATTATAAGATATAACGTTACAAAGCTAATATAAATAAAAAAGCTTTGATTATCAACTAATAAGCACAAATGGTTTGTGTCAGTCGATTATTTCAAAAGAGGAGGTTTCCCCTATTCCAATTAAAGAATCATGTTGGTCACCAAAAAATCTGTAATAAACTAAAATCAAATAATGATTTTCTGTCAAGGCATGAGAACCACTAATGGCATTGGGTAATATAGACTGTGGAGTCTTGGCAATGTATTTGTAATTGTAAATTCCTTGTTTGAGAAGCATAACCCCTTCATACACTTCTAAGGCAGGATTGTAATACATTTTATTTTCTTCATTCAGCTGATAGTTGTTGAATTTTCCATAAATATATATTTCTTGATCTTTCAATAAGATGGGGGCCGACAGGCTAAAATGTACCCAACTGTAATCGGCCTCTATGTCTCCATTTTCCGATCCTTGGAGTGTCCTGATGATAAAATCTCCATTGAGGTCTTGAATAAAACTGTAAGGATAACCTCTGCGGAGAAAATTGGGAGTAAGATAGGTTTCGTACAAGCGATTGAGTTCAATATGGCTGACATTTGCACTGGTGATTTGAATGTCTTTGGTGTCAAAAAACAGGTATTCGTTGCCCCCTTCAAATCGGCTCTCTGCGTCATATCGGTACTCCAGATGGTTTCCAATATAATATTGTGGTTTGAGGTCATTCAAGGCAGTATTCCACTGTTGGTTTTGGACGATGGTGACATGCACTTGGTTTTGTGGATCTCGAAAAAACTCTCCTTGAGCGGGGCTGATGGAAAACTGAACGCTCTGGTGGGTTTGATAAAATTCTAAATCACGTGTTCTGAAGACGCCTGCATTTACAGAGGCTCGATTTTCATAGATTAAAAATTTTCTAGAAAAGACCAGTTCATCGGTTTCGTCAAAGACTTCCAATAAATAATTTCCGGTTTTTAAAAATTCAGTTTGATCATTGGGTAAATCTAATTGGTAATGGGTGTAGGGCTGAAGTGTGTTGAATGAGGTTTGATAATTGTCGATTCTTAAATTGTCAAAACCTTTGAGATATTCATTTGGAAATAAATTCGAAGGAGTCCAATCGTGATTGTAATATTTGATTTTGTAGTAATAATTTCTTTCATCTCCGTTGAGATCATCGAAGTGTAACTGGAAAGATTCTCCGAGATTTACAATGGGAAATTGGGTTTCAGACGATTGTGTTTTGAAGACAACGGATTTGATGAAATGCGAAGGATCTATTTCTAAAGTGTTTTGGCCCCAAATACTTTGCACGCAACAGCCTAAAACAACAAAATGTTTAACCCAACAACTTTTCTTCATACGGTAAAATTATGAATTTAAATGCATTTTATGGATCATTGTGAGGCCCCATTAGCGAAAAGTTAAACGACTATTTAGAATCGTTATAAATTAATAAATTTTGCCATTTATTCATTTTAAGAGGTGGGGCTTTATTAGTAAATTTGTTCCGATTTTAGAAACTTTCATTTATGTCTGCAGACATTAGCATCCAAAGAGGTGCAACCATTCATTTGAAAGGTAGTGCTGAGAAAATTTTATCAGAAGCTTCTCCTTCAAAAACATTTGCATTAAAACCCGATAATTTTTTTGGTATTGTTCCACGTTTGATGGTAAAAGAAGGAGATAAAATTGCCAAAGGGGCTCCCGTTTTCCATGCCAAAAAAAATCCTCAAATAGTATTTGTATCCCCTGTTTCTGGGATTGTAAAAGAAATTCAAAGAGGTGCAAAAAGAAAAATTTTAAAAATCGTGATCGAGGCGCAAAAGGGCGAAGCGATTGTCCATAAAATCCCCTCTTTAAATCGTTTGGATCGAAAAACCGTTACCGATATATTATTGAAAAGCGGAGCGTGGCCCTTTATTAAACAACGACCCTATGGAGTACTGGCTGATCCAGACCTTACGCCCAAGTCTATTTATATTTCAACCTATGCTTCGGCCCCTTTAGATGTCGATTTTCAGTTTCTACTGAAGAACAATCAAAAAGATTTTCAGACGGGAATAGATATATTAAATTTCATGACGGACACAGCTGTTAACCTGTCTGTTGAATCTTCTTATCTCGGATTTTTCGAAAACATTAAAGGGGTGAATTTATTGCCTGTCAAAGGTCCGCATCCCGCTGGAAACGTTAGTGTTCATATACACAAACACGACCCTATTAACATGGGTGAAAAAGTTTGGGAAGTTCGACCAGAAGATGTAGCTAATATTGGTAAACTTTTTACGACTGGAGAATTCAGTGCCCGAAGGACCATTGCTGTTGCAGGAGAATCGGTATCCTATCCACATTATGTGATCACTACTATCGGGGCTCTTATCAGTTCGGTTACGGATATTACTGGTTATGACAACAAACAGCAAAATCGTTTTATCAATGGAGATGTTTTAACGGGAAATGCAGAAGCACCCGATGGGTATTTAGATTTTCATAACAATCTTCTTTCCATCATTCCTGAAGGAAATCGCTACAGAATGCTGGGGTGGTTGCCTTTTGTTGACAATAAAATTCCCAGCTTGTCCAAAACCTCTTTATCGTGGTTATTTGCAAGTAAAGGACATAGTGTTGACACGAATATGAATGGAGAAGAGCGTGCCTTTGTAGTGACTGGCGAAATGGAAAAAGTTTTTCCCATGAACATTTATCCCATGCAGCTTTTGAAAGCATGTATGGCCGGTGATATTGAAAGAATGGAAGCTTTAGGGATTTATGAAGTACTCCCGGAGGACTTTGGATTGATCGACTACGCCAATACCTCTAAAATTGAGGCTCAGGAAATCATCAAACAAGGAATTGAGTTAATGATAAAAGAAGTAGGATAAAATTTACATTATGAGTTTTTTGAGGAGAAAATTAGACGATTTAAAAAAACCTTTTGAAAAGGGACAAAAATGGGAAAAGTATGCCCCTGCTATTAATGCATTTGATACTTTTTTGTTTGTACCCAACCATACCACCCAAACTGGAGCTCACATTCGGGATGCCGTAGATCTTAAAAGAACAATGGTAACGGTAATTATTGCTTTGTTGCCCGCCTTGATCTATGGGATTTACAATACGGGTTATCAATACTTCATCCAGACGGGTGAGGCTTTCACCTTTTTGGATGCTTTCATTCATGGATCTTGGAAAATCATCCCTATGATCATTGTTTCTTATGTAGTAGGATTGACCATAGAATTTATTTTTGCCATTTACCGAGGTCATGAAGTCAACGAAGGCTATTTGGTCACCGGATTATTGATTCCTATGATTATGCCTGTTGATATCCCCCTATGGATGGTGGCCATTTCAGTAGCTTTTGCCGTACTCATCGCCAAGGAGGCTTTTGGGGGAACTGGAATGAATATATTGAATCCAGCCTTGACGGCAAGAGCATTTGCTTTTTTTGCGTATCCCACCTATATGTCTGGAAACAAAGTATGGGTATCGGAAGCGTCCAATATAGACGCTATTTCTGGTGAAACGATTTTAGGAACCTTAGCAGCTGGGGGCAATGTGAATTACAGCTTTTTCGAAATGTTTCAAGGGTCTATTCCAGGCTCAATTGCAGAAACTTCCGCTTTATTTGTTGTGATTGGTGCGGCCATTTTGATCGCAACCGGAGTAGGCAGTTGGAGAATCATGTTGGGAGGTGTCATAGGTGCTGCACTGGTAGGTTTTTTATTCAACTTATGGGGCGCCAATGCCTTGATGAGTTTTTCTTGGGTTAATCATCTGGTGGTCGGTGGTTTTGCTTTTGGTCTGGTGTTTATGGCAACCGATCCAGTTTCTGCGGCTCAAACCAATAAAGGGAAATGGGTTTATGGAATACTTGTTGGGGTCTTTTGCATACTGATCAGGGTTTTCAACCCTGCCTATCCCGAAGGAGTAATGTTGGCCATATTGTTGATGAATGTTTTTGCTCCTACTATTGATCACTATGTGATTCAAGGAAATATTAATAAACGTAAAAAAAGATGGGCATCTGCCCTTAAAACCGTATAGTTATGAATAGAGATAGCAACAGCTACACTTTTCTTTTTGCCACTGTGATGGTATTGGTGGTTGCCTCAACCTTAGCCTTCACTGCCAGTTCGCTCAAATCTTTGCAAGCCGACAATGTTAGGAAAGAAAAAATGCAAAATATTCTTTCAACCATAGGAATAGAAACCGACAGAGAACAGGCCGAAACACTTTACAAAAAGTACATCAATGTCACCTTAGCGCTCGATCACATGGGTAATCCAGACGATACGGTTGATGCTTTTCAAATCAAACTCAATAACGAGATCAAGAAGCCTGTGGAAGAACAACGCTTTCCGGTTTATAAAGCCGTAGTAGAAAATATCAGTTATTATATCATTCCCCTTCGGGGTTCAGGCTTGTGGGATGCTATATGGGGTTATATTGCTTTGAAGTCTGACATCAATACCATTCAGGGTGCTGTTTTTGATCACAAAGGAGAAACCGCAGGACTGGGCGCTGAAATTACACAACAGTGGTTTATGGATCGTTTTAAAGATGAAAAAGTATTTGATGACTCAGGTCAACTGGTAGGCATCAATGTTTCTAAAACCAATAACGATCCTAAAGATACCGATAAGGACGATCACGAAGTTGATGCCATATCTGGAGCAACAATTACCGGAGATGGTGTTACGGATATGATCAAGGAGCGACTGGCGCATTACATTCCTTATTTTGAAAAGGAAAAAAATGCAGTTGCTACAATAAACTAACTAACTATGGCAGATAAAGAAGTAAATAGCTCAAAAAAAACCACCCTTCTCTTCCTCAACAAGGAGTCTGAGCCCTTGTTTTCAAAAAAGAATAGGGCTTTATTGACCGATCCATTGGACGACAACAACCCTATTACCGTTCAGGTTTTAGGAGTTTGTTCGGCTTTGGCCATTACCGTTCAGCTCAAGCCTGCTTTGGTGATGACCCTCTCTGTGGTTGCCGTTATGGGGGCCAGTAATGTCATTATCTCCCTACTGAGAAATTTAATTCCCAATAGAATTCGAATCATCGTTCAATTGGTTGTCGTGGCTTCAATGGTAATTTTAGTCGATCAAATTCTCAGGGCTTTTGCATATGATGTGAGTAAACAACTTTCCATTTTTATTGGATTGATCATTACCAACTGTATTGTAATGGGGCGTTTGGAAGCCTTTGCTTTGGGCAATGGTGTTTGGAAATCTTTTTTGGATGGTGTTGGAAACGCTGCAGGTTATGGATTCATTCTCATTATCGTTGCATTTTTTAGAGAACTACTTGGTTCAGGTAAACTTTTTGGATACCAGGTAATCCCAGACGCGCTCTACGAAATGGGATATGAAAACAACGGATTGATGCTTTTGTCGCCTATGGCTTTGATCACGGTGGGAGTATTCATTTGGATTCAACGTTCCCGCAATCGTAAACTCATAGAAAAGAATTAGATCATGGAAGGATTTTTAAACTTATTTGTAAAAAGTATTTTTATTGAGAACATGATCTTTGCCTATTTCTTAGGGATGTGTTCTTATTTAGCGGTTTCCAAAACGGTAAAAACAGCTGTTGGACTTGGTTTTGCCGTTATTTTTGTATTGGCCATTACGGTACCGATTAACTTTTTATTGGACACTTATCTGTTGCGTCCAGGAGCTTTACAATGGCTTGATTCATCGTATGCAGCGATAGACCTCAGCTTTTTAAGCTTTATTATGTTTATTGCCGTAATCGCTTCGATGGTTCAATTGGTAGAGATGGTTGTAGAGAAATTTGCTCCGGCTTTGTATGGAGCTTTGGGGATTTTTCTTCCCTTGATCGCAGTGAATTGTGCTATTTTAGGAGGATCATTGTTTATGCAACAAAAAGATTTTTCAGGTGTTACTGAATCTGCTGTTTACGGTTTGGGTTCTGGTGTAGGCTGGTTATTAGCTATTTTAGCCATTGCGGCCATTAGAGAAAAGATCATTTATTCAAATGTTCCAGCCCCTTTGCGTGGCTTGGGTATTACCTTTATTATAACCGGTTTGATGGCGTTGGGTTTTATGAGTTTTATGGGGATTAAATTATAGAAAATTAGAAATGGATTATTCAGTAATTATTGCAAGTGTAGTCGTTTTTTTATCGATCACTTTTCTTTTGGTAGGAATGCTTTTGGGGGCCAAGGCTAAATTATTACCTTCTGGACCCGTAAGCCTTCTCATCAACGGAGATAATAATGTAGAGGTTTCCTCTGGGAGTACTTTACTGACTACTTTAGGAAATAATAAAATATTTTTGCCCTCTGCATGTGGAGGAGGGGGAACCTGTATCCAATGTAAGTGTCAGATTCTTGAAGGAGGAGGAGAAATACTTCCTACCGAAGCTCCTCACTTTACCCGCAAAGAAATAGCCGAAGGATGGCGTTTGGGCTGTCAAGTTAAAGTGAAAGAAAACATGGTCATCCAAGTCCCTGAAGAAGTATTTGGGATCAAAAAATGGCAAGCTACTGTTGTTAGAAATTGGAATGTCGCTTCTTTTATTAAGGAATTTGTAGTGGAAATTCCAGAGACAATGGATTATGAGGCGGGAGGATATATTCAGATTGAAATCCCCGAATGTGAAGTCAATTACCGTAATATGGATATTTCTGCACACCCCGAAGAACACCCTGGGGAACCCGATAAGTTTAAGTTGGAATGGGATAAGTTTAATCTTTGGTCTTTGGTGATGAAAAATCCAGAAACAGTTGAGCGGGCCTACTCAATGGCTTCTTATCCTGCCGAAGGTCGAGAGATAATGCTTAATGTAAGGATTGCTACCCCTCCATGGGACAGAAATAAAAACAATTGGATGGACGTTAACCCTGGAATTGCATCCTCATATATATTTTCAAAAAAACCTGGAGATAAAGTGACGATTTCCGGACCGTATGGTGAATTTTTTATCAACCATTCCGAAGCAGAAATGCTCTACGTGGGGGGAGGCGCTGGTATGGCCCCTATGCGTTCGCATTTGTATGAATTGTTCAGAACGTTAAAAACAGGAAGAAAAGTGACCTTTTGGTACGGAGGTCGTTCCAAAAGAGAACTCTTTTATTTGGATCATTTTAGGGCGTTGGAAAAAGATTTTGAAAACTTTAAGTTTTATGTTGCTCTTTCCGAACCTATGGAAGAGGACAATTGGGAAGTAAAAGAGGGATTGGATGGAAAAGGAGATGGATTCAAAGGATTTGTCCACCAGTGTGTTATTGATAATTATTTGAATCACCACGAAACACCCGAGGATATTGAGGTTTATTTTTGTGGACCACCGCTTATGAATCAGGCAATTGAGAAAATGGCCGACGACTTTGGAATTCCTCCCGAGAATGTTCGCTTTGACGATTTTGGCGGATAAATGCTTCAAGCAGAAGAAATTCATAAATTGGCAATGAAAGAGGTGGGAGATCATCTTACTGCTGAAGGTTTTGAATTTTTGGCAGTCAATTCTAAACTGAACAAAGATCCCCAGTTTGTGTGTCTCAAGGCTCATAAACTTCATTTTATTGTAGTCCGAGGATGTTTGTACCCAGAAAACCCTAAAAAATTTGATGCTCAGTTGATGAAAAAGCTAAAAGAGCATGGCATCAAATACAAAGCTTCTACTTATTTTGCAGGTGTGGGATTTGCCAATGCCGAAGATTATGAACTGCCATTAACTCAAAACGACAGCTATGCAGTCAATTTTGATGGACTTCAAATTATGGAGTAGTCTCATCCTTTGTTGGACGGTTTTTTCTTGTAATCAAATTCCTACAAAATCAAAAAACCTGAGTGGCTATGCTTTAGGGACTTCATACAATATTAAGTATAGTGCTAACGTAAAAGAAGAAACTGTTCAGCGAGGAATTGATTCTTTGTTTAAAGTCCTCAATACCTCTCTTTCAACCTATATTCCAGAATCCGATATCTCCAAAATCAATCGTGGAGACACTACTGTAGTAGTGGATGAACATTTCAAATTGGTATTTGAAAAATCAACGGAGATTTGGAAAATTACAGGAGGTTATTTCGACCCCACTGTAGGTGCTTTAGTGAATGCCTATGGGTTTGGACCCGGTACACCTCTAAAGGCAGTAAGTGAGGAGGAGAAAGACAGTCTTCTTTTGATTACGGGATGGGAAAAAGTCAAACTTCGGGAGGACAATACCATTAAAAAGGAATCCCCCAACATTTATATAGATTTTAATGCTTTGGCCAAAGGCTATACAGTTGACATGCTAGGAAAATTCTTACAAGATTTAGGGGTTAAAGATTTGATGGTCGAGATAGGGGGAGAGATTGTCGCCAAAGGTCTTAGTCCCAAAACCCAGCAGGCTTGGAAAATTGCTATTGATGATCCGAGACAGGGGGAACAGCGCCAGTTTTTACAGACCCTATCTTTGAGTAATCAAGCCCTTGCCAGTTCAGGTAATTATCGAAAATTTAGGATTGACCCGAATACAGGAGAAAGGTTTGTTCACTCTATAAATCCACTTACGGGCTCTGCCTTAAAAACCAATATCTTGAGTACCTCAGTCAAAGCTCCTGATTGTATGAGTGCCGATGCTTGGGCTACTGCACTTATGGTCATGCCACTTGAGAAAGCTAAGGCATTGGTAGAAGACAACTCCGATTTGGAGGCCCTTTGGACTATAGCCGACAAAGAGGATATGAGGGTTATCGTATCGAAAAACTGGTAACAATTCCATGTTTTTTGTATTTTAGATTACATCAAAACTTTTATATTCCTAACCTGCAGCGATACTACTCCAGGGATTCAATGTGTTCATTTCCAAAGGCGAAAAAAGATTGGGTTATGGTATGAGTTTGATATTAGATGAGACTTTTATAGCACAAAAAACAAGCGTATAAAAGCCTTAGTACATCTTTTGAAAAGGGTAGAGGGGGTGGAACAAAATACCTTCTTTATAGAAGAAAACGATAACCTTCTAGAAAGATGTGCGGTTGAAAACCATAAACTATTTAAGCATTACTGGAATTTTTTCTTTTTGAGGTAGAGCATAAAGGGCCATTTCGTCCTCAGTCAAATGGGCTTGAAGGAACACCTTATTGGTTGAAAATCCCACAGACTCAAGCCTATCATAGTAGTCTTGCCCATATATTCTCACATGGTCGTATTGTCCAAAAATTTGGGTACGTTTGGAAGCATCGGTTATACTGTTATCTTCAAATGTTTCTTTTCTTTCTTCTTCAAGTGGAACTTGTGCGATGAGTGTTCCTCCCTTTTTTAGAACACGATACAATTCAGTCATGGCGGTGATGTCGTTGGGAATGTGTTCTAAAACGTGATTGCATAGAATCAGATCAAATTCATCGTTTGGGAAGGGTAAATCGCAAATATCGGCAACTACATCTGCTAAAGGAGAGCTAAGATCGGTCGAGATATATTGCCAAGCTTCAAATTGTTTGAATTTGCGATAAAAAACTTGTTCGGGAGCAACATGAAGAACTTTTAGCTGTCGTGTTAAAAAATTTGTTTCTCTTTCCAGATAGAGCCAAAGTAATCGATGGCGTTCCAAAGAAAGTGTTCCAGGACACAGTGCATTGGATCGCAATTGACTTCCATATCCATAGGGCAAAAACTTGCGGTATTGAGATCCATCAATGGGATCGGTAAACGTATTGCCACTAAAATAAAGACGCAAAAGAGGTTGGAGCAATAGACTCATGCGAATCAAGAAGGATCGAGGAAAAAAACGCAAGATCCACTTCATGCCTTCGAAACCATTCTTTTGAAGGGAACTTCCTCGTCGGATTGAATTCCTAAAGCCTCATAAATGTAATCGAAAGTGGAGAGCAGCTGAGGTTTACCTTCAATCAAAGCAACATTGTGTTCGAAGTGGGCACTGGGTAGATTATCTGCTGTTTTGATGGTCCAACCGTCACTAAAATGACGAATATTCTTGGTGCCTTGATTGATCATGGGTTCTATGGCAATGACCATACCGTCAAGGAATTTTTTTCCACTTCCCCTTTTGCCATAATTAGGGATTTCGGGCGCTTCGTGCATTTCTTTACCCAATCCATGCCCTACCAATTCTCTAACCACTCCATAGCCGTGAGATTCAGTATAAGATTGTATTGCATTACCCAAATCTCCCACACGATTGCCAAGACAAAAGGCCTTAATTCCAATGTATAAGGATTTTTTTGTGACTTCCAGAAGTTTTTTGGTTTCTTCAGCGACTTCTCCCACTTCAAAAGTGTAGGCATGATCTCCGTAGAATCCGTTTTTGAGTGCCCCACAGTCTACCGATAATATATCTCCTTCTTCAAGAGGTTTATCGTTTGGAATGCCATGAACGACCTGTTCATTTGGACTTACACAAAGGGTATTGGGAAAATCATATAAACCAAGGAAGCCAGGGACTGCCTGGTGGTCGCGGATAAAACTTTCTGCCAATTGATCCAAATACAAAGTGTTCACCCCGGGTTTAATTTCCTTAGCCAACATCCCTAGGGTTTGGGATACAATCAATGCGCTTTCGCGCATTAATTCGATTTCTTCTCTACTTTTTAGGTTCGCCATTGGCTAATGATAAGAATGAGCGTAGGCTTCTTCTTTAATGATTTTCTCAATGTCAGATTCAAGGCTTTCAACGGGGAACTCTACAAATCTATTCATTTCGATTCCATTTTTAAAAAAAATAATGGTAGGAACGTTGTAAATTTTTAATCCTTTCTCAAAATTTTGAGGGGTAGTTTTTTCTTCAGAAACGGCATACATTTCCAAATTATTTTGATCAAATTCTAATGCATCAAGTAATTTAAAAAAATGGGGTATCTCTCTCCGACTGTCCTCACACCAAGTGCCCATAAATACTTTTATTTCCAATCCCTTTAGGTGGGGTTTTAGACTTTTTACCCATTGGGTATCAACCGATATTTTGTCAAATTCAGAGTGAAACCATGAGGTGATCTTTGAAGTCTGAAGATTGGCCCTATTAATTGGACCCTGTAGAATCATCTCTCCACTTGTAGCTTGAATTTCTTTTGTCTTTAGAGGTTTTTGAAGGTTCGGGTTACAGCTCAAAAAAATACTGCCCAGGGTAATGAAGAAAATTTTTTTCATGGATTTGATATTAGGATGTGTAATTTCAGATCAAAGGGGTTCCTTTCATGGCATTGGGAATTTCAATATCCATTAATTTTAAAATGGTCGGAGCAATGTCTCCCAATACACCATTTTTGATGGGTGAAATGTCCTTATCGACTAAGATAAGAGGGACAGGATTGGTCGTGTGAGCCGTATTGGGAGAACCGTCGGTGTTGATCATGGTTTCACAATTTCCATGATCTGCAATAACCAATATTTTATAGTCATTTTCCAGAGCGACTTCAATTATGTCCCCGGCACATTGATCTACGGTTTCACAAGCCTTAATAGCCGCCTGCAAATCTCCGGTATGCCCTACCATATCGGGATTGGCAAAATTCAAACAGATGAAATCGGGACGTTCTTCTTTGATCTTGGGTATGATGGCATCTCTCACGTCAAAGGCACTCATTTCGGGCTGTAGATCGTAGGTAGCCACTTTGGGAGATGGGCACATGATGCGTTCCTCTCCCACGAAAGGTTCTTCTCTCCCACCGTTAAAAAAGAAAGTTACATGGGGATATTTTTCTGTTTCGGCAATTCGAATTTGCGTTTTTCCTGCTTTGGAAAGCGTTTCTCCAAGCGTATCCTTTAGGTTGTCTTTTTCAAAAACAACATTTACTTTCTTGAAGGTTTTATCGTAATTGGTGAGGGTAACATAGTGTAAATGGAGAGGTGTCATATGATGTTCTGGAAAAGCCTCTTGGGTAAGGGCTTGGGTCAATTGACGACCTCTGTCGGTTCGGTAGTTAAAAAATATGACCACATCACCTTCTTCAATTTTAGCAAGGGGCTGATGCTGCTCGTCAACTGCGATGAGGGGTTCAATAAACTCGTCTGTTACCCCATTAGCATAGCTGTTTTCAATACGGCCAACAAGGTCGGTTGTCAAAGTTCCTTTGCTATGAACTAAAGCATCATAGGCTTTTTTGACGCGTTCCCATCTTTTGTCCCTATCCATAGCATAATAGCGACCTGTGATGGAAGCCAACTTTCCACCATTTGTGGCAAGTGTCGAAAGTAACTTTTTAATATATCCGGCACCAGATTTAGGATCAACATCCCTTCCGTCGGTAAATCCATGAACAAATACTCCTGGGCAATTGTATTTTGATGTCATTTCCAATAGTCCCTCAAGATGATCCAGATGCGCGTGGACTCCTCCATCGGATAAGAGCCCTAATAGGTGTACCTTTTTTCTTTCATTTTGTGCATATTCTAGAGCGTTCACCAATACGGGATTCTTTTCAATACTTTTATCTTGGACCGCTTTGGAGATTTTAACCAGGTCTTGATAAACAATTCTTCCCGCTCCAAGATTCATATGCCCCACTTCGCTGTTTCCCATTTGACCTTCTGGCAGTCCTACGTTTTCTCCGTCGGTTAGCAGTTTTGCAAATGCGTAATTTTTATATAAATTATCGATTGTAGGTGTATGAGCTAAATCTACCGCAGAAACCTCTGGATTGGGGGCAAAACCCCAACCATCTAATATCATTAACATTACTTTTTGGGCCATTTAATATTTTTTTACAAAGATAGTAATTCCCTTTGCTTGTGTTCTTGGCCACTCAGGAAAAAAATATTTGTTGTTTCTTTGTATTAATGATTAAAAAAGGGATCGTTTATTGTTCCACAGGAAGCCATTATAGTCTTAAATCGGATGGGCAGTTCTACCAATGCAGAATCAAAGGAAAATTTCGAATCAAAGGAATTAAAAGCACTAATCCAGTTGCGGTAGGGGATCATGTTTTATTTGAAATAAATGAGGATGATGCAGAAAAAATGGGTGTGATTAATGAAATTGAACCTCGTCTAAATTACATCATCAGAAAATCGGTTAATCTTTCCAAACAAACCCATATTATTGCCTCCAACATAGATCAGGTTTTTTTGATGATTACACTAAAAACACCCCCTACATTTCCTGCTTTTATCGATCGTTTTTTGGTAACGGCCCAAGCTTATGCCATCAACACAATTTTGGTTTTTAACAAAGTAGATTTATACGATTCTGAAGAATTGGAGGAGATGAAGATCATGAAATTGATCTATGAAAAAATAGGGTACGAGTGTTTTGAAGTTGTAGCAACTGATCTCAGTACTTTGGGAATTCTTCAAAAAAAAATGGCTGATAAAGTAAGTATGTTTTCGGGGCATAGTGGAGTGGGGAAATCAACATTAGTCAATACTTTGGCTCCTGGTTTGGATTTGAAAACAGAGCGCATTTCTGATCATCACCAACAAGGGCAGCATACCACCACTTTTGCCGAAATGTTTGACTTGGACGCTGGGGCAAAAATCATCGACACCCCTGGGATAAAAGGTTTTGGAGTAGTAGATATTCGGAAAGAAGAGTTGTCTGGGTATTTCAAAGAATTCTCTGTATTGAAAGAACATTGTAAATTCAATAATTGTTTGCACACCAACGAACCCGACTGTGCCGTGAAATCTGCATTAGAGGCGGGTGAAATTGCACAAAGCCGTTATAAGTCTTATCTTCAGTTGTTACAGGACGATGCAATGTATCGATAAGTCATGAGAATAGTCATTCAGAGAGTCGCTCAAGCAGCGGTGAAAGTAGAGGAGAAAGTTGTAGGATCCATAGGCAAAGGTCTTTTGGTGCTTCTGGGGATTGAACATGAGGATGATTTATCTGATGCGGAATGGCTGTTGAATAAGCTTATTCATTTAAGGATTTTTAATGACGAAAACGAAGTCATGAATCGTGCCCTTTTGGATGTAGAGGGCGAATTATTGGTCATCAGTCAGTTTACTTTGATGGCATCGACCAAAAAAGGCAATCGTCCTTCCTATGTTAGAGCTGTAACTCATGACATTGCTATTCCTCTTTATGAGCAGTTTATAGAATTGGCGACCCAAAAATTAGGAAAAAAAGTCGCCAAGGGCATTTTTGGTGCAGATATGAAAGTCAGTTTGTTAAATGATGGACCGGTTACGGTAATCATTGACTCCAAAAACAGGGAGTAAGTTTAAAGTATATTCACCTCGAACTCCAAATCGATCGCAAAGACTTCCATTACTTTTCCTTTAATTTCCTGAGCCAATTTTTTGATTTCAAGACCAGAAGCCTCTCCATAATTGACCAATACCAGAGCTTGATTTTTATGAACTCCAGCATCATTTTTGCGATAACCTTTGAATCCTAAAGTGTCGATTAACCATGCTGCGGGGATTTTTACTTTTCCATCTTGTTCGGGGTAATGCGGTATTTCAGGATATTTTTTTTGGAGTTCAATCCATTGTTTTGAGGGAAGTACAGGGTTTTTAAAAAAACTTCCGCTATTTCCTATCACACTTGGATTTGGTAATTTTTCAGACCGAATTTCTATGACGGCTTGAGCAATATTTTGAATATCCGGAGATCTACCAGCCAATTTTTCAGAAAGCCCTCTGTAGGTAGTGTTGATTTTATGAGGGGGTTTGCTCAATTTGAAATTCACAGAGCAAATGACAGATTGACCTTTGAGTTTATCTTTAAAAATCGAATTTCTGTATCCAAATTCACATTCTTTTTTGGAGAAAGTTTTGATTTTTCGTGTATTCAAGTTGAGTACTTCACAGCTTTCAAAGACTTCTTTGAGCTCGACTCCATAGGCTCCAATATTTTGAATGGGGGCTGCGCCTACACTGCCTGGAATCAATGCCAAATTTTCTACTCCTCCCAAATTTTTTTCCAAACACCAGAGTACAAAATCATGCCAGTTTTCACCAGCGGCTGCCTTAACCATAACCCAATCTTCATCCTCCTTTATGATTTCTATTCCTTGGTTTTCCATTCTTATGGTAAGCCCATCAAAATCTTCGGTGAGCAATAGATTACTCCCTCCACCTAAAATCAGCAGCGCATCTTCTTCGTTTTGATTCAAAACATTGATCAAAGCTTCTGTGGTTTTGATCCCAATGAATTTTTTTGACTTTACATTGATGCCAAAAGTATTATAGGGGAGCAACGAAATGTCTTTTTGTAAATTCAAAACCATGTAGTAAGATAGAAAATGCCTAAGAATTATTGTAGGCTTCTAACGCTTTTTCTAAAATTTCAGCGGCACGAAGGAGTTTACTGCTTTCCAAGACAAAAGCTACTCGGACTTGATCTTTACCCAATTCGGGCGATGAGTAAAATCCAGCGGCAGGAGCCAGCATAACGGTCTGACCTTTGTCTTCAAAATCGGTCAGTAGAAATTTAGAAAAATCTTCAGCACTTTCTAGAGGCAGTTTCGCAATACAATAAAATGCACCCATTGGGTTTGAAACAGCGACTCCCTTTATTTTTTCCAAAGCAGCTACAGTAACCTTTTTTCTTTTTGCGTATTCTTCTTTCACCTTTTGCAAATAGGAGGGGTCGGCCATGATAGCAGCTTCACTGGCCATAAGTGCAAGGGCGGGAGGGGACAATCGGAGATGGGCAAACTTTAAGGCTGTGGCCATCAATTCTTTGTTTTTTGAAATCATACATCCTACTCGAGCACCGCAAAGGCTGTAGCGTTTTGATACGGAGTCAATCATTACAGCATGTTGATGTCCTTTCTCATCTTTTAAGACGGAGTAGTGGGAATCATTCGTGTAAATGAACTCGCGGTACACTTCATCCACAACGATGAAAATATCATGTTGAACAGCCAGATCAATTAAAGCTTTGATTTCTGCTTTGCTGTACAGGTAACCTGTGGGGTTACTGGGATTACAGATCAGTATGGCTCTTGTTTTGTCAGAAATTTTTTCTCTTAATTTTTCAACAGGAGGCAGTTCAAATTGATTTTCGAAATAGGAAACAACAGGTACCACAACGACACTCGAAGCTGCTGCAAATCCATTGTAATTGGCGTAAAAAGGTTCGGGGATGATGATTTCATCGCCCGCATCGCATATTACATTAAGCGTAAATGATAGCGCCTCGCTGGCTCCAGTAGTTACAATAATATCGTCAGGATCTATGGAAATCCCATGTTGTGAATAATATTCACAAAGATGATTTCGATAAGAGAGTGACCCTTGTGAGGAACCATAGGGCAAAAGCTTTAACGTATGATCACGAATCACCTCCATCGCTTCTTTTGGAGCTTCTATATCAGGTTGACCAATATTGAGATGCAAAACCTCTATCCCACGTGATTTGGCTTCATCTGCATGAACCACCAATTTTCTTATTGGAGAAGAAGGTAATTCTCGACCTTTCTTGGAAATTTTTGGCATTTTAATATTTGTGAATGCAAATATTCAAAAAAAAAGCAGTCAATCTCAACTGTAGATCGAAAATTATGAATGGAAAGCTTGTAATTATTTGTGTTAATTCTCCAGTACCGTCCCCTTTATTTTTAATGCGATGGTGGAAGAAGAAGCTACATTAGTATTTACAGTAATAGTTTTTCTGAATACTCCTATGCGGTTGGTGTCGTATTTCACTTTGATTACCCCTTTTTCTCCCGGAGCGATTGGAGCTTCTGGTTTTTCAGGGATCGTACAACCACAACTGGATCTTACCCCTTCAATGATCAGAGGTTCATCTCCCGTATTTTCAAAAATAAAAGTTCGAACACCATCAGTTGCTTTTTCGATTTCACCGAAATCGATAGTGTTCATTTCAAATTGAATCATGGGACCTTTGGCTTGAGCAATCAAGGTAAGGGGGGCGGAAATCAATAAAATAAAAATGATTACTTTTTTCATTGCTAATAATACTATTCCATAAATTTACAACTTTATAAAGAAAATCAAAAATGGCAGAGTTTTTATAATCTAAAAAGGGTTATTACTTTTGCCTACCAATTAAAAGGCGTACCAAAATTCATGCAGATTCCATCCAAATTTGTTTCCCAAAACGTTGAAGACAAATGGTATTCGTATTGGATGGAAAATGATTTTTTTTCATCTACTCCGGACGATAGAGAACCCTATACCATAGTGATTCCACCCCCCAATGTTACGGGAGTGCTTCATATGGGTCACATGCTTAATAATACCCTGCAGGACATCATCATTAGGCGAGCCCGAATGCAGGGATTCAACGCATGTTGGGTGCCGGGTACTGATCATGCTTCTATTGCTACAGAGGCCAAAGTAGTGGCCAAACTCAAAGAGCAAGGAATCGAAAAATCATCATTGAGTCGAGAGGCATTTCTTCAGCACGCATGGGATTGGACCCATGAGTATGGAGGTGTTATTCTTGAGCAACTCAAAAAATTGGGTTGTTCTTGTGATTGGAATCGAACCAAATTTACCTTAGAGGAAGAAATGTCGGCATCGGTAATTGATACTTTTATTCGACTCTTCAATAAAGGACTCATTTACCGGGGTTACCGAATGGTCAATTGGGATCCTGAGGCAAAAACAACACTTTCTGATGAGGAGGTTCTCTATGAAGAAAGAGATGGTCAATTGTTTCATATTGCCTATTCTGTAGTTGGCAGTGAAGAAAAAGTCATCATTGCGACCACGCGTCCCGAAACCCTTTTGGGCGATACAGCGGTTTGTGTTCATCCAGAAGACGAGCGATATTTCCATCTCAAAGGAAAAGAATTGATGGTTCCCATAGCGCAACGTAAAATTCCGATCATTGAAGACGAATATGTCGATATGGAATTCGGGACGGGTTGTCTTAAAGTGACTCCAGCGCACGATGTCAACGATAAGGCTTTGGGCGATAAGCACCAATTGGAAGTCATTGATATTTTTAATGAAGACGGAACCTTGAACCATCACGGATTGGGTTTTGAAGGTTTGGATCGCTTTGTAGCTCGAAAAAAAATTGTCAAGGCTTTGGAAAATTCGGGTGAATTGGTCAAAAAAGAAAATTATCGTCATAAGGTTGGAACATCTGAACGCACCAAAGCCGTAATCGAACCCCGACTTTCGGATCAGTGGTTTCTCAAAATGGAAAGTTTGGCACAACCTGCAATAAGGGCAGTATTGGAGAGTGATGACATTCAATTGGTGCCTGAAAAGTTTAAAAATACCTATCGGCATTGGATGGAGAATATTCGCGATTGGAATATCTCAAGGCAATTGTGGTGGGGACAGCAAATCCCTGCTTACTATTACGGAAAGGACAATTCTCAATTCGTTGTTGCCAAAGACAAAACGACGGCTTATGAAATGGCCAAGTTGGCTTCTGGTGACCCAACTCTAAAGCTATCCGATTTACGACAAGACGAGGATGTATTAGACACTTGGTTTTCTTCTTGGTTGTGGCCCATATCTGTATTTAATGGAGTATTAGAGCCTAATAATCCTGAGATTAATTACTATTATCCTACACAAGATTTGGTTACAGGCCCTGATATTTTGTTTTTTTGGGTGGCGCGTATGATCATGTCTGGGTTGGAGTTGCGTGATGAAAAACCTTTTTCAAATGTTTATTTGACAGGCTTAGTTAGAGACAAACAAGGAAAAAAAATGTCCAAACAATTGGGCAATTCTCCCGACGCTCTGGCCTTGATAGATCAGTACGGTTCCGATGCTGTTAGGGTGGGGCTGATGTTGAGCTCTGCAGCAGGAAATGATCTCCTGTTTGATGAAAGTCTTTGCCAACAAGGGAAAAACTTTGCCAATAAAATCTGGAATGCTTACCGCTTGATCGACGGATGGGACGTGGTTGAGTCGAACGAAATTTCTTCCCTCAATAAGGCTGCCATTGATTGGTATAACAACCTATTCAATCAAACTTTAATTACGATAGACGATCATTTTAGCAAGTATAGAATTTCTGATGCTTTGATGGCTTTGTACAAAATGATTTGGGATGATTTTTGCTCTTGGTTTTTGGAGATGATTAAACCCAGTTATGGATCTCCTATCGATAAAACCACACTCGAAGCTGTTAAAACTCTTTTTGAAAATAACCTCAGGCTTTTGCACCCCTTTATGCCCTTTTTGAGTGAGGAAATTTGGCATTTTATTGCAAAGCGAGAAAACCAAGAGGCTTTGGTAGTTTCTGATTGGCCTAAAAAAGCAGAATCCACAAATCAAGGCTGTATTGATGATTTTGAAAGGGTCAAAGACATTATAGTAGGCCTAAGGAACTTTAGAAAGGATAATGATATTGGATTCAAAGAACAATTGATTCTCATTACGGAAAACCAAATCCCTTATCCTGAGGTGATAAAAAAGCTTGGACAATTGGAATCGATAGAGGATAAAACCTTAAAAGACAGCCAACCTCTAGGGTCTTTTAGGGTTGGAAAATCTGAGTTTTATATTCCTCTAAATAAAGCAGTAGATCCAGAGGAGGAACGTAAAAAGTTAACACTAGAGCTTCAGTACGCAGAAGGCTTTATAAAGTCGGTTGAAAAAAAATTATCCAACGAGCGTTTTGTGTCCAATGCACCCGAAAAGGTCATTGAGTTGGAACGTAAAAAAGCGGCTGATGCTCAGCAGAAAATAGATCTTCTGAAAAAAAGGTTAAATCAGTTGTGATTAAACTTCGGCAATACAATCCACGCCTCCTTTTACTATTTGATCTTTTTGAACATTGATTTTTGTCCCCAGAGGCAAAAATAAATCAACTCGGGAACCGAACTTAATGAACCCCGCATCGGTACCTTGTACTATTTCATCTCCCACTTTGGCATAGTTGACAATGCGTCTTGCCACGGCTCCAGCAATCTGACGATACAAAATTCTACCTACGGTTTTATTTTCTATCACCACTGTCGTTCGTTCATTTAATTCTGAGGATTTGGGATGCCAAGCCACCAAATATTTACCCGGGTGATATTTGCTAAAAACAACCGATCCACTTATGGCATAACGAGTGACATGGACGTTGAGTGGAGACATGAAAATAGAGACTTGTAGCCGCTTGTCCTTGAAGAATTCTTTTTCAAAAACTTCCTCTATAACCACCACCTTGCCATCTACCGGAGAAATGATATGGTTTGCATTGAGAGGGGTTATTCTTTTTGGATTTCTGAAAAACTGAAGTACCAATAGCACAATGATAACGCTTGCCACTTGAAGCAATTTTTGTATCCAAAAATTTTCGATCAGATATTCGGCCCCAAAAGCCATGCCAGTGCTGAGCAAAAAAGTGTTGATGATGATTTTAAAACCTTCTTTATGAAACATATTCTTTAAAATTTAGTATCAAGTAAAACCAAGGTGCCACAAAAATAGCACTGTCCATTCGATCAAAAAAACCTCCGTGTCCAGGGATTAGGGATCCACTGTCTTTTACCTTTGCGAGGCGTTTGAATTTGGATTGAATCAAATCTCCAAGACTGGCTAAAATTCCTGTAAATAAAGCCATGATCAAGCAGAAGACGAGACCGTATTCCGGATGAAATTTTTGAAAAAGAAAGCCAGTAATGATACAGAAAAAAATTCCCCCAAAAAAACCTTCCCATGATTTGTTTGGAGAGATACGCTTGAACAATGGGTTTTTACCTATTCTTTTTCCTACCAAATAAGCAAATGAATTATTGGTCCATATTAATGCAAAAAACAATAAACTATTATTGGATTGAAATGGGTCATCGTTTCCTGCTATAGCAATTATAAAAAAGCAACCCAATCCCAGATAGAAAAGAGTGAGTAATGTTCTGGTCAGGTAGCCAAATTGCATTGTTTTGTTGCTAAAGAGCCAATAAACCAAAAAAATATGGGCCATGAAAACACTCAATAAAGGAATGAGTAGTTCGGGAGTGTTGATTCTGGATTGGTAAAAATTATACACTAAAAGTATGATTAGTGCAGCAGGCATAAAACTTTTATGTTTAACCAAGCGTTGAAACTCAATCATGGCAAAAACTGAAAAAACTAAGATGATTAGGGTGAAAAGAAGTTGATTGAAGAAAACAGAACCTAAAATCAGGGAAACATATAGAGAACCTGAAACTCCTCTGATGTATAGCTCTTTCATTAATTAATGCTCTTGAAGAACTAAATATAAGTTTTTCGCACTATTTCCATAGGATAAAAAATCATTTTCATCATCGGAGTTTCTAACGTTTAGGGCTGTGATGTTGCTGGGCAGACGATTCGCATACTTATTCTTGAGTAAACTCATTCCTTCACTAACATCATTTGCAAAATTGTCTAATCCGGATAAAACAATAAAATAATTGGGTAAATTTTCAAGCTTGTAATCCCTGAGTTGATGATTGCAAATGAGAAGGTTCCCTTTGTTGGCGATTAAATATTCACAACCAATCAAGAACACTTTGAATTTTTTGACATCAAAATTTATAGGGTGTTTCTCTAAACCAAATCTTTGAATCAATTGAGAATCAAAACAAAGAATGTCCTGAATCTCCCATTGATTTTCTTCCAATATCAATTTAAAAAACGCATCAGTTGATTTGGCATCTTCACTGTAGATAAATTTTCCCCCTTTTTGAGTGAAATTCTTTGCAAATAAAACTTCAACTTTATCTTTCGTTTGCGGTAGATAGGGACTATCAGCTTTAGAGAGCTTGCTTTTTTTTCTTCCACCGAACAGTTTACCCCAGAGTCCCACAAATTATTAATTTACAGCAACCTTGTCCCCTTTTTTACCGTCTTTTTTATCGTCGGATTTAACATCAAAAGGTCGCTCACCGAGAATATTTAAAAGGTCGTCTTTGAAAATGACTTCCTTAACCAATAACCTTTCAGCAAGTTGCATGAGTTTGGTTTTATTCTTATTCAATAGATCACAAGCACGTTTGTATTGCAATTCAATGATTTCAGAAATTTCTTTATCGATAATTTGGGCTGTTTGTTCGGAGTAAGGTTTGGTAAAGCTACCTTCCATTTGACCAGAAGAATCATAATATGTGATATTGCCAATAGTATCGTTAAGTCCATAAACCGATACCATGGCACGGGCTTGTCGGGTAACTTTTTCCAAGTCACTGAGTGCACCGGTAGAGATTTTATTAAACATGACTTTCTCCGCAGCTCTCCCTCCTAAGGTCGCACATATTTCGTCGAGCATTTGTTCGGTCCTTACGATCATTCGCTCTTCAGGCAAATACCAGGCTGCACCAAGAGATTGTCCTCTGGGTACAATGGTCACTTTGACCAAAGGAGCGGCATGTTCTAATAACCAGCTTACAATTGCGTGTCCAGCTTCGTGAAAAGCTATGGTTTTCTTTTCTTCTTGAGTGACTATTTTGTTTTTCTTTTCAAGGCCTCCTATGATTCGATCTACCGCATCAAGAAAATCTTGTTTGCCAACCGACTTTTTATTTTTTCTAGCTGCAATTAGGGCAGCTTCATTACAAACGTTGGCTATGTCAGCTCCAGAAAATCCGGGAGTTTGCTTGGCCAGAAACTCTATGTCTAAATTTTTAACGGATTTCAAGGGCTGTAGATGAACCTTAAATATTTCTCGTCTTTCATTTAAGTCAGGCAGGTCAACGTATATCTGTCTATCGAATCGACCGGCTCGCATCAAGGCTTTGTCCAATACGTCTGCACGGTTGGTTGCGGCCAATACAATGACATTGGTATCGGTTCCAAATCCATCCATTTCGGTCAACAACTGGTTTAAGGTGTTTTCACGCTCGTCATTGGATCCGGTAAAGTTATTTTTTCCTCTGGCTCGTCCAATGGCGTCAATTTCGTCGATAAAAATGATCGAAGGTGATTTGTCTTTGGCTTGCTTGAATAAATCTCTAACCCTTGAGGCACCCACTCCAACAAACATTTCTACAAAATCTGAACCGGACAATGAAAAGAATGGAACCTTGGCTTCGCCCGCTACTGCCTTAGCCAACAAGGTCTTTCCTGTTCCGGGTGAACCTACCAACAATGCCCCTTTAGGTATTTTACCACCCAAAACGGTATATTTTTTTGGATTTTTTAAAAAATCAACGATTTCCTGTATTTCTTCTTTAGCACCTTCCAAACCTGCCACATCTTTGAAAGTGGTCTTTACTTCGGTATTTTGGTCAAAAAGCTTAGCTTTAGATTTTCCAATATTAAAAATTTGTCCTCCAGGGCCTCCTGCGCCACCGCCAGACATTCTTCTCATCAAGAAAATCCAAACTCCTATGATAATGATGATAGGAAGGAAGCCGAGTATGACATCCATCCATCGGTTCTCAATGGTCATAAATTCATATCTGAATTCAATCCCATTATCTTTGGCTTCCTCCAATTTTCTTTGGAATAATTCTAAGTTTCCAACTTCAAATTCATAATGTGGACCAGTAGTATTTTCTTGCCCAATAATATTTTTGGATTTCGCTTTCTGATGGGTGCTTTTGTCTAAGCCATAACTGTTCAGGGTTACCTTTGCCAATTTTTGATTGACTACAATAACTTCTTCCACATCTCCTTCATTCAGAAAACGCTCAAAATCGGAAATATTTGTTTTGTGAACCGATTGCCATTTACTATCGCCACCAAACATACTCATCCCCACTAATAGGGTAATGATAACTCCGTAAACCCAGTAAGGGTTGAACTTTGATTTGTTTTCTTTTCCTTCTTTCATAGTCTATCAATAATTGGATGCAATTTTGGTGGTTTTAGCATCTCCCCAAAGTTCTTCGATGTTATAATATTCTCTAATGTGTTTTTGAAACACATGAACTACTATGTTTACATAATCAATCAAAACCCATTCTGAATTTTCACTTCCTTCAGTATGATAGGGTTTTTCTTTCAGCTCTTTACTGACTGTTTTTTGAATGGCACTAACAATGGCGTTTACATGGGTATTTGAACTTCCACTACAAACCACAAAGTATCCGCAAACCGTATTTTCGATGTCTCTGAGATCCAAAATGATAACCTCTAAACCTTTTACATTTTCTATACCTGTAATGATGGTTGAAATCAACGTATCTTCGGTAGATTCCGGTTTTGCCATTAAAATATTTTAGTTTTACGCAAATTTATTACTTTTTACATTCATAACGTTCTAAACCATGTTCAATTTCAATATAATCAAACTTGATGCCACTACTTCTTCCAACGATTGGTTGAAGGATAGATTTTTGTCGGGTGATTGTGTTGATGGAGATGTTATATGGGTCAAAAACCAAACTCAGGGAAGAGGTCAAAGGAACAAGGTTTGGGAAACCAATCCGGGAAAAAACCTTACTTTTAGCCTATTCAAACAGTTTTCGAATCTGACGGTCAAAAACTCTTTTTTGATTAATTGTGCAGTATCATTGTCCATTGTAGAGGCCATAAATGACTTGATCGGTATTGATTTAAAACTGAAATGGCCGAACGACATTTTGTCAGGTAGAAATAAAATTGGAGGCGTTTTGATTGAAAATATGGTCAAAGGAGCTCATATTGTCAATTCCATTATAGGGATTGGTATTAATGTGAATCAAAAGCATTTTGAAGGGCTACCGTTTGCAAGTTCTCTACTGTTGAAAACAGGTGAAAAAATCGAGATCCGTGATCTTTTGGAAGGAATTTTAAAATCTTTACCGGTTTATTTTGAAAAACTTTTATGCAATGAAGGAGCTTGGCTATTGAAAAAATACGAATTGACTCTTTTTTTAAAAGGAAAAACTTCCTCTTTTGTTGACGATAGCGAATCCTTCGAAGGGATTATTCTTGGGGTAACAGAAAACGGTTTGTTGAGGGTTCAAAAACCATCCGGTGAGATTTTTGAGTATTCTCATGGAGCTATCCAGATGGTGTATTAGGCAGGTTGCCATTCTGATGGAGAAACCCTCCATGCCTTCAGAACTTCAATTTCGGATGATTCAATATAATTGGATTTTTCTGCCTCAACGATCAAATGATTGTAGTCACTTAGGGTATGCAATTGTATTTTTTCCTCTTCAAAATTTTCGGAGGCCAATGGGAATCCATAGTCAAATAAACCTAACATTCCCAAAACTTCACCCCCTTCTTTTTTGAGGGCTTTGACAGCGTTGAGACTGCTTTTTCCTGTAGAGATCAAATCCTCAATGACCAACACCTTTTTATGGGGATCAAATTGTCCTTCAATTTGATTTTGTCGTCCGTGAGATTTAGGCTCTGGACGAACATAGATAAAAGGAGCATTGAGCACATGGGCCACCAACATACCCATTCCAATAGCCCCAGTTGCTACTCCAGCAATCACATAGTCAGTGCCATACAGATCCTGAGCTTGTTTTGCTATTGTTTCGGCCAGGTAGCTTCTGATTTTCGGGAAGGAGAGGCTGATCCTATTGTCGCAATATATTGGAGATTTCCAACCACTGGCCCATGTATAGGGATTTTTTGGATTCAATTTTATTGCATTAATTTGCAGTAGATATTTTGCTGTTTTTTGTGCCGTATTTTGATCGTAAATCATACACAAATGTATAAAGTTTTTTTCAATAGAAAGTTTATTGTTTTGACAACAGAAATCGTTGATCATAACGAAAAAACTCCTTTTTTTTATATAAAGTATATCAATCAAAACCAGATTGTTTCTGCGTTAAAAACAAAAAAAACAGAAGGTATTTTTCTTTACCATCCCAAAGAAAGTAAGCTGTGGAAACACATGATGACCCATTTCCCTTTGATTGAAGCCGCTGGGGGTTTGGTCCAACACCAAAACGGCAAAGTATTGTTTATTTACAGGAATAAAAAGTGGGATCTACCCAAAGGGAGAATCGAGAAAAAAGAAATTCTAATCGATGGGGCCATTAGAGAGGTAACTGAAGAGACAGGAGTAAAAGATTTGATCGTCAAAAAAAATCTGACCCAAACGTTTCATGTTTTTTCCAGAAATGGTCAATACAAGCTCAAAAAAACATATTGGTATTTGATGACCACATCTTATAACGGCCTTTTAGAGCCTCAGTTCGATGAGGGTATTTCGTTGGCTGAATGGAAAACAAAAGAGGAAATTCCTAACTTGATGAACAATGCTTTCGAAAACATCAAATTACTGCTCGAAGAAACGGTTTTACAGTGATCTAAATCCGAACGGAATCGGGGACCAGCTGGGTGTAATCTCCCTCATTTGAAATAATTTCTCTCACTATGCTACTGCTGATAAAGGAGGTTTTGGCAGCGGTCAATAAAAAAACCGTTTCTATTCCAGACAAGGCTCTGTTGGTATGGGCAATGGCTTTTTCAAATTCAAAATCGGCTGGATTTCTGAGCCCCCGAATGATGAAATCGACTTGAATTTTTTTGCAAAAATCGATGGTCATCCCTTCGTATTGCATTACCGAAATACTTTGGTATCCCGAAAAAGCTTCTTTTATAAAAGCGATCCTTTTTTCTATTGAAAACATGTATTTTTTTTGAGAATTACTTCCCACAGCAATAATAATTTTATCAAAAAGAGGAATGCTACGTTCGATAATATCGATATGTCCCAAAGTGATGGGATCAAATGAACCGGGAAAAACAGCACTTTTCATCTTACTAAATTACTGGTTTTTTTTCATTGCTTCATCGAGCAGCGACTCAAAAAAAGAGGCCAATTCGATTCCAGCGGCTTTTACTTGCTGAGGAATTAAACTAGCTGCAGTCAAGCCGGGGATTGTATTGACTTCCAATAAATGAGGGATTCCCTCTACCATTATGAACTCACTTCTGCACACCCCCTTGAGGTTTAATTGTTTATAGAGTTTTTTTACTGTAGTATTGACTTTAGTTCGGCTAATTTCATCAAGTCTGGCGGGAGTAATCTCCTGAGATTTACCATTGTACTTGGCATCATAATCAAAAAAATCATTTTCTGAAATGATTTCAGTAATTGGCAAAACGATCACTTCCTCCTTCAAAGAATAGGCTCCTACCGAAATTTCCATCCCTACCAAAGCAGATTCTATGATCAATTGAGCATCTTCTTTTAAGGCCGTTTCAATGGCCTCTTTTAACTTCCTTTTTTCATACACTTTTACAACGCCATAACTGCTTCCTGAGCGGTTGGGTTTAACAAAACAAGGAAGACCCACCTTTTGAACTATGGTATCTATATTAATCAAATCACCGCCATCAAAGGCGAATGAATTGGCTACAGGAATTCCCCATTCTTTTACTTTTTCCAAACAATTTCTTTTATCGAAAGTCAATTCAGCAGTGGAACGACTGCAGCTGGTATGTGGGATTTTGAGAGAGGATAACATTTCAGCCAATTGCCCATCCTCACCCGGAGCACCATGAATGGCATTGAATACTACATCGAAATGGACGGTTTTCTCACCAATTTTAAAGGTAAAATTGTCCAAATTAAGGGGGAAGATGTTTTCTTGATGGTCTACTACCTTCCATTGGTTGAGATCGACTATAATTTTGAAGCAGTCCCATTCCCTCTGAGGTAAATTCTGATAGACAGTAGTGCCACTTTCTATGGATATTTCTCGTTCAGAAGAGTACCCTCCCATCACAATTCCTACTACCTTTTTGCTCATAATAAAGCTTTTAACAAATGTATTGTATTTAAATGTATTCCTAAAGCCCACTGATTTGTTATCTTTGACATGTAATACAAATCATGAAATTCTTTAGGTTTCTTTTCAGTAAATCATTAGCCATCCAATTGGGACTTGCTCTTTTGGCAATAGTACTTTTTATTTTTTTAAGCCTAAAGTTTTTAAAGTACATTACGTATCATAACGAATATCAAAAAGTACCGGATCTGAAGGGAATCCCCTTCGTTAATCTTCCCCAAATTGTTTCTCAAAAAAACTTGAGATACGAAATCATAGATTCTTCCAAATTCACTCCAAAATTGCCCCCTCTGAGCGTTATAGAACATATACCGGGTCCAGGAGAGTTGGTCAAGAAAAATCGTAAAATTTATATCACTTTAAACCCCTCTGGCTACAGGAGAATTAGTGTTCCTGATGTCATTCAGATTACCCGAAGGAATGCAGAGGTAACTTTGTTATCAGTTGGATTTTCAATTGGCGAAATTACGTTCAGAAATAACATTGGAAAGGATATGGTTTTGGAGATGCGCTACAAAGGGGAGCCCCTTGAGCCAGGAACATTATTGCAAAAAACAGCCGAGATAGACTTGGTATTGGGCAATGGAAAAAAATTCTAAATCATTTGAAGTTTCAGATCTCACCGAAGAGGAGGGATATGAACATTTCGCGTTTAGTGCCGATGCTGGACAAGCACCATTGCGTGTAGATAAGTTTTTGATGAATCGCATCGAAAATGCGACCCGAAATAAAATTCAACAAGCGGCAAAATCGGGAGCCATTCAAATTAATGGAAATGCCGTAAAATCTAATTATAAAGTAAAAGGGGGGGATAGTGTGAAGGTAGTGTTTGACCATCCTCCTCACGAAAACTTATTGGTCCCCGAAGCCCTTAGCTTAGACATCGTATATGAGGACGACGACCTTATAGTAGTCAACAAAGAGGCGGGAATGGTAGTTCATCCAGGACATGGAAATTATACGGGTACATTGATCAATGGTTTATTGCATCATTTTGAGCAATTACCGATCAATTCAAGCCATCGACCAGGATTGGTTCACCGTATAGATAAGGATACCAGCGGCCTCCTGGTGGTGGCTAAAACCGATTTGGCCATGGCCGAGTTAGCAAAACAATTTCACGACAAAACTTCGTCTAGAAAATACATTGCCTTGGTGTGGGGAGATCTGAAAGAAGATGAAGGCACTGTGGAAGGACACATAGGAAGACATCCCAAAAACAGACTTCAAATGACTGTTTTTCCCGATGGCAGCTCGGGAAAAACGGGCATTACCCATTACAAGGTTGTGGAAAGGTTGGGCTATGTCACTTTAATTGAATGTAGATTGGAAACGGGAAGAACACATCAAATACGCGCACACATGAAATCCATTGGTCACACTCTATTCAACGACGCCCGATATGGAGGAGATGCTATCCTAAAAGGAACTACATTTACCAAATACAAACAATTTGTCCAAAATTGCTTTAGCTTGCTACCCCGACAAGCCTTACACGCCAAAACATTGGGATTTGATCATCCAACTCAAAAAAAATGGATGGACTTCGAAGCCCCTTTACCTGACGATATGAAGATCACAATCGATAAATGGAGGAGCTACGCTCAGCATAAGCAATTCTAATCCCTTTATCAGCCCTTACAATTCTTTTGTATTGGTTTTCAGGCGAATTCATTATAAATTTGAAAAAAAGTTGAATATGAAAATGGTCATCTCTCCGGCAAAATCTCTCAATTTTGAGTCCCATTTGCCCACCGAAAAAAACTCAAATCCCTGTTTTTTGGCAGAAGCCTATCACATCAATAATTTACTCAAAGAAAAAAGTCCCGCCGAGCTTTCCGAACTCATGAAAATCTCAGATAAATTAGGAAATCTTAACTGGGAAAGAAACCAAAATTTTTCTCAATCTTTAAATCATGAAAATGCCCGCCCCGCTGTTTACACTTTTGATGGAGAGGTATATTCGGGATTAGATGTTTATACCCTACCGACAGAAAAATTAAAAGTACTTCAGGACAGTCTCCGGATTTTATCCGGTTTGTATGGTGTTCTTAAACCTCTGGATTTGATTCAACCTTATAGATTGGAGATGGGGACAAAGTTTCCAATTGAAAAAAACAAAAATCTCTATGATTTTTGGAAGGAAAAAATAACAGCATTCATCAATGATGAATTGGAGGAAAATGAGCTTTTTATTAATCTGGCCAGCAATGAGTACTACTCCGTTATAGACTCCAAGGTGCTCAAAACTCAAGTCATCACTCCACAGTTCAAGGACTACAAAAAGGGTACCTTAAAAACGATTTCATTTTATGCAAAAAAAGCCAGAGGGATGATGGTGCGTTATCTTTTGGATGCAGAAAATGTTACCGCCGATACTCTTTTGGGATTTAATTATGGAGGTTATGCCTACAGTGAGGAACATTCCGAATCGGAATACTCCCCTGTCTTTATCAGATGATTCACAACAGTGATGAGTCGATACCCTTTACATGACTTTGGATGTAGTTTTCCAAAAATACTCCCCCCAATAGAGGACTTCCTTTTAAATCTTTCGACAAAATCCATTGGGAAAGGTCCAATTCTAAGTAGCTTTTTAGCATAGGTCTCGACAAAGGAGCATAACTGTAATGCCAGGGCTCATATTTAAAACCTGTTCTATTTTTATCTTGTGTGTAGGGGAGAAAAAAACCATACTCTCGTGCATGACGTTCCATCCATTCTCTCAAAGCAGTGTAAGGTCCCTGATCGTGAAATTTGTGAGGGAGCAATACATCTCCTTCTTCGGGAGGTCCCGAGTCTATAATGTCTATTTCTGTCCCCCAATGGTGTCGAGAAGTACCCGGTAGGGTTGAGTATTCTATTGTTTTTGCAATGGCATTTTCATCGGTCATTCCCTGACTTTTGAAATTTATAAATTTTCTATTCCAAATGCTTTTTTGCCTATCGAAAGAACGATAGGAGGAAACTATTTTGATGATGATTCCCTGTTTTTGGGCCGCAGTATGCATTTTTTGAAAGGATTGATCAACTTCTGTAAGCAAATAATGATTTTTTCCTACAAGCTTTGGACTTCCTTTGCCGATGAGTAAATGGGGGTCAATATTCATTCTTTTATCGGATTGATAATGACTCAAGCCCATAAGAGCCAAGCCGGTATTAATGAATTCTAATCTATTCATAATCAATAAATTATTGAGGTATTCAAACGATAATTTTTAATCTATGGTATTGATTATCTTATGAAGAATTAATTTAATTTCCATTTACTTCCCAAAGTATAAAAAAACAGCTGACAACAGGGGAAATAATTTTAACAATCTTTAAAATCATTTGAACAAATTAGCTTATTATCTTTAAAACATGAAAAAAATATATTTTTTACTTTTTCTTTTCCCCTTTTTGGTGATGGGGCAGGAACGAAAATCAATTAAGGGCAGGTTGATTTATAGAAACCAAAATGTAGTGGCTGCCAACGTGGTAAACAATACTGCACAACTCAATACGATTACCGATGGTGAGGGGGCTTTCGAAATTCCAGTAGCGGATGGAGATGAGGTTATTTTTTCTTCGGTCCAGTATCTGATCAGAACCGTTAAAATTACCCCCGAGATTTTACAAAAAAACAGATTGATCATTACCGTAAATGAAAAAATAAATGCCCTCGAAGAAATAGTAGTTACTCCTGATGATACTCAGAAGTTTCTCGATCTAAAGGAGGAAGAGTTTAAGGGGTACGACTACACTCAAGACAAATCAACCCAGTTAGAGAATACAATAGTGAATCAAGGGCAACTTAGAAATGGATTGAACATTATAAATATTGCAAAACTGATTGCCAAAGCAGTGAGCAATAAAACCGAAGAAGAAAAGCAAAAATTGAAACCGAGTGAGATACTCACTTACGTTTTTAGTGATGAATTCTTCAGGAATGACCTCGCATTAAAAAATGATGAACTCACTGGATTTTTGGAATATATTGATGAAAATTTACCTTCTCAAAAATTACTCAAAACGGGGCAACAATTTCAATTGATAGACTATTTGATATCTGAAAGCCAAAATTACCGCAACCAATTGAACGCCCAATGAATCCCCTTTTTTTTGGCTATCTTTTCTGCATTTTAGGAACTTTATCGTTCCATAATTTTTATATTTCAACAACTTCTATTCGCTTTGTTCCGGAGGACAATACCTTCCAAATCACCGCTCAAGTTTTTTTAGATGATTTTGAAGCAACGCTCCGACAGTATGGAGATGAAAAAATAAAATTAATTCCTGAAAATTCACAAGAGGAAATCGATAGTATTGTAGAAAATTATTTTCGTAAAAATCTCCTTTTTGAGGCAAAGGGAGAACCATTGGATTTTAATTTTTTAGGAAAGGTGTACAGAAACGATCTTTTGGTGGCTTATATGGAAATGAAAGTTGAGGACAGTCTTTCTCGATTCAGTATTAAAAACACCATTCTGTTTGATTTACTTCCCGATCAAAAAAATATCATACATTTGAAATTAGCCTCGAAAAGAAAAAGTTTTTTGTCGGTTTCTTCAAAGTCAGAATTTGAAATTCCAGATGATTTTTTCAATTCTAAGAATTAATAAAATTTAATTATAAATTGCATTATATTTTCAATTCAAAAAGACCCAAACTATGGACACAATCCGATTAAAAATTATATTTTTCTCCTTTGTTTTCCTCCAATTTACATTGAATGCTCAATCCACTGTTGATTCCATAACTGTAGGCGGTCATGTGAACAACAATAAGTTCAAACAGCTTAAAGAAGAACTGGCAACACCCAACGGTTTTAGAACAGCATCAGGTGCCCCTGGCCCTGATTATTATCAGCAAAAAGTTGACTATGACATGGACATAGAGTTGGATGATCAGAACCAAAAGATTTATGGTAACGAATCCATCACATATACCAACAACTCTCCAGACGATTTAAGCTATTTATGGATTCAATTGGATCAAAATATTAGAAAAAAAGAGGCTCCCGCACTTGAAAAGAATGGAGAAGGTGCAGAACCCATTTTGCGTGTTGAAACCTTTGTTAATACTTATTTTAAAGAACCTTTCGACGGCGGTTTTAACATTGACTGGGTAAAGGATGCCAATGGAACTCCATTGAAGCATACGATAAATATGACCATGATGCGTGTCGATTTGCCTGAGCCCTTAAGAAGTGGTGAACAGTTCGAATTCTCCATTAAGTGGTGGTACAATATCAATAATCATGTAGAAAATCGGGCTCGTTCCGGCTTTGAATATTTTCCAAAAGATGGGAATCGCGCCTATGTAATTGCGCAGTTTTTTCCAAGATTGGCGGTGTATAATGATGTAGAGGGTTGGCAAAATTACCAGTTTTGGGGCAATGGTGAGTTTGCGTTGAATTTTGGAGATTATAATGTAAAATTAACTGTACCTGCCGATCATATTGTAGAGGCAACAGGTGAGCTGCAAAACCCTAAAGAGGTTCTTTCAAAAGAGGAGTACAAAAGATATCGTGAGGCACAAACCTCATACGAAAACCCCGTATTAATTGTGAATCAAGAAGAGGCTGAAGCACGGGAGAAGAGCTTCTCCCAAAAGAAGAAAACATGGGTATTCAAAGCTAAGAACGTAAGGGATTTCGGGTTTGCGAGTTCTCGAAAGTTTATTTGGGAGATGATGGCCGTCAAGTTGGGGGGGAAAGATGTAATGGCTGTATCGCTCTATCCCAAAGAAGGTAATCCCCTCTGGGAAGAATACTCTACCAAAGCAGTGGTGCAAACTTTAAAAACCTATTCCCATCATACTTTTGACTATCCCTATCCCAAAGCCGTATCAGTTCATGCCAAAAATCAAGGGATGGAGTATCCCATGATATGCTGGAATTATGGCAGGCCAGAGGAGGATGGATCGTATTCGGATTCCGTAAAGTTTGGTATGATCAGTGTTATCATTCATGAAATTGGACATAATTTCTTTCCCATGATCGTCAACTCAGACGAACGGCAGTGGGGCTGGATGGATGAGGGCTTGGATACTTTCATGCAGTATCTCACTGAGCAGCAATTTGGCAAAACACACCCTAAAGCCATAGAGGGCTTGGAAAAATACCCTTCGAGAAGAGGAGAACCCCAAGCGATCGTAAGTTACATGTCTGGTGACCAAAGTTTTTTGACCCCCATAATGTCCAATCCAGAAAATGTTTTCCAATTGGGCCCCAATGCCTATGGAAAACCAGCTACAGCCCTTAATATTCTGAGGGAAACGGTGATGGGAAATACATTGTTTGATTATGCTTTCAAAACTTATGCTCAGCGATGGATGTTCAAACATCCTACTCCAGCCGACTTTTTCCGGACCATGGAAGATGCTTCCGCAGTAGATTTAGATTGGTTTTGGAGAGGGTGGTTTTACACAACCGATTATGTGGATATGGGGGTAAAAGGGGTGCAGCAATTTTTTGTTTCCGACCAACCCAGCAAGGAGGTCAAAGAGATGCTTAAAAATTATGGTATGACAATGGACGATTTACCTCCTGTAGTCTTCACCATGGCCGAAGACAATGAAGACTTTAAGTCTGATTACAAGATAGGGGGACCCATAGATCACTCCAATGCATTGAAATCCTACATGGTTCAAAAAATAACTGAACCCGATTCGAAGCTCAAAATACCAAAAAACTTTTATGAGATTACCTTTGAGAAACCGGGAGGATTAGTGATGCCTCTCATTGTTGACTACGCTTATGCGGATGGCACTACCGAGCGCGTGCGATATCCTGTTCAAGTATGGAGAAAAAACGATGTTGAAATCAAGAAGGTTATTGTTACTGATAAAGAAATTGTGGGGATTAAAGTCGATCCGGATCTAGAAACCGCAGATATTGATCTCTCCAACAACAGTTGGCCAAAATTAGAACAAATGTCTGAGTTCGATCAATTCAAAGCCAATATGAAGAATTAATTTCCTCGCTTATTTTCAGAAACATTCTTTCATTTTAGTTTTTTTGGATCAACAATAGCTACCATTTCATATATTTGTCAAAAAATATCCCATGTTTCTTTTCATCAGCGGTGCTGAGATTGTTTTTATTTTTTTTATCATACTGCTTGTTTTTGGCGCCGATAAAATTCCTTCTATTGCCAAAACAGTAGCCAAAGGAGTAATGCAAGTAAGAAAAGCCACCAATGAAATTAAAACAGAAATTCAAAAATCTGTCGATTCTAATAACCCAGTGGGTGGAATGGGTAAAGAATTGAAAAATCAGGTGGACAAAGTCAAAGATGATTTTGAGGACTTGACGGATTCTATCAAAAGAGATCTTTAGATTTTTCTACAAATCATCAGTCCATCTCTGATAGGAAGCAAGAGTGTTTCTACACCCTTTTCGGCTTTTACTTTTTCGTTGAAATCTTGAAGACCTTTAGTTTCAGCATCTTTTTGGGGTATATTTTCTTCTAAAACTTTACCACTCCACAATACATTATCGGCTATGATCAACCCCTTAGGGCTGAGTTTGGGGAAGATGAGATCAAAATAATTACAATAGTTCGATTTATCGGCATCAATAAAAACCAGATCCAGATCTAGGTCGATTTTTGGTATAATTTCTTTAGCATCCCCATGATGGCAAATGATTTTATCTTTAAACACACTCCTGTTGAAATATTTTTGTTGAAAATCTAAAAGTTCTTCATTGATTTCGATGGTGTGAATCAATCCATTTTCCACCAAGCCCTCTGCCAAGCACAGTGTTGCATAGCCGGTATAGGTTCCAATTTCTAATATGGTTTTGGGTTGGGCCAATTGAGATAAAAAACTCAAAAGCCGGCCTTGAAAATGTCCGCTGATCATGCGGGGCTGAAGAATTTTTTGGTGGGTTTCTTTATCGAGTTCTCTTAGCAATTGAGGTTCCTCCTGGGTATGCCTCTCGGCATAATGCATGATGTCTTTATTAAGAAATTCCATCACTCAATTCAGTCGTTTTTATTTATTTGGTTTGGCCGGGCGTATTCCAACCTTTTTTGGAGGCGGGGGAGGGTGTAGCCGTCTAATCCGTTGATGGCCACTACTTCTCCAGATTCCAATTTGACCCATCCATCCTCTTTCATCAGATGATCTTCTATAAAAATATGTTCGATTGCAGCAATGATGAGTACACATCCATTTTCTTCAATAAGGTATTCATTCAAATAGCGACATCCCAGCTGTACGGGTGATCCCTGAACAAATGGCGCGTGCCAATCCATTTTAAACTCAGGTTTTAATTGTGTTTGATCGAATTCTGAAATCTCTTCATCATACTTTGCACTGGTATGGTGAGCCTCCTCAATTTGAGACAATGACACATGATTTACCGTAAAAACTTGATTTTCTTTGATGTTTTTATAAGTATCGCGGGGAACGGTATTGGGTCTGAGGGTAAAATGTAAAAGGGCTGGATGGCTTCCCAAATGGGTAATGGAACTGAATACGGCAACGTTGTCTTTCCCCGCGTTGGATCGAGTTCCAATTAAATTGGCCGATTTATAGCCTGTAATACTATTCACCATATTCAGCCGGTACAGTTTGGAGAACGAATTGAGGTCTTCTAAATTAAAATAGAGCATATGGATTAGGAATTGGACTTTTGGTCAAAATATAAGATGACTGCCAGTAGGGCTATCACAATCCCTACTAAAGCTGTAATAAACAGATAATGATCGGCTATAGCATTGGAAGACAAAAACCCATCTTGAGTTACCTTTTGATCAACAAAACTAATCACCATTCCCAAGGGAATCAGCAGGAGAATAAACCGATATTTTTTTATATTTATTTTCATAGATGCATTTTTTTGAATCCCTAAATCTAAGGTAAAAAAACAGAGGAAATAAACGAGGTGGATCTTAAACAATCCTTTTTCAACTCTGGATGCCTAAATGGAATCATTTCTACGCATTTGATATGGGCATTTTGAAATCTTTAAAAGAATCAATACAATTGTCAACCGATGGCATTTTGTTTTTTGGGTCTGATAACCTTGGATTGCCCAAAATATCAGTACCCCACTAAGCATCAAATTGCTCCATGGTCTTGTGGGTCTGAACCCAAAAAATCATCAACACAACTGTAGGAATAGTGTAGCGTATTGTTGCTTTATTCGTCATCTTATTTCTGTCGCGGATGATAAATGTATTTTTTGCCTGTGAAATTATTTATAAAAAATTGGGCGAGATGATGATTCCCGCCCAATTCACGAAATAATAAAAAACCAAACAATTAAATTAACTGAAATAAATATGTTGTAATGAAAACATAAATACACTACAAATCTATAGCTACCTGAACAATTGTAATGTTAATATTTATTTAATTTTTATCGTTTTTATGACTTATTTAAAACGGACCCATTAAATTTTTATTCTTTGATAATACGGACATTAATATTTGAAAATTCACAAAGAATTAGGGTTTTCTTTTGGTTTTGTAATCTTGGAATGACTGATGATGACCGTTGGGTGGTTATCATTCAATTAAAATCTATAAATAGGTATAAATGAGGCAGTTGATTTAGCGATAAAATATTTTAGATAAAGTGAAACAAATATATTTTGGTACTCGTTATTGATTCCTTATTTTTACCGTTTCGGGTGTTTAGCTCAGTTGGTTTAGAGCGCTACCTTGACAGGGTAGAGGTCATGGGTTCGAATCCCTTAACACCCACAGTGTCCTACGCTCGTTTTGTGCTTTTTATCACAACCATATAGTTTCTTTTTAAAAAGTCTTATCTGAATGTAGAAATGGAGAATGATCGCTGTTTTTAATTCCTCAAATAATTATAAGACCTTAGAACTGCTATAAATTCTTTTCGTATATTTTTTTCATCCTCAGTCATTTCAGTAAAGGGGATGTTGTCTTTTTCTTCAGGGTCTTTTTTTACGTTGTAAAACCTATTGCCAACATACAGCTTGTACGTATCATTCCTCACCCATTCTGTTGATGCCGTTAGAGGGTTTGATCCCCCATCTCTATTGTACCATGTGTGTATCCAATTTCTTTCTGGTCCTTTCTTCCCAATCAAACGAGGATAAAAACTGGTTCCATCCAAATCCATATTGGAATCCAAAGGAATCCCAGCTGCCTCACATAGGGTGGGAAAAAAATCACTAAAATCTATTAGCGTTTCAGACTTAGAGTTGGGCTTAATTTTCCCTTTCCAGTTTACGATAAGAGGAACATGGGTGCCATTGTCGGTAGTTTTTCCCTTACCCCCTTCCACAGAAACATTATCCATCATGGAAACAACTGGAATATCTGTGCCATTGTCTCCGGTGAACAGTATAAGGGTGTTTTCTCTCAACCCTAATAGATCCAGTTGATCCACAATTCTCCCAATGGAATAATCCATGTAGGAAACCATATCACCGAAATATTTGGCGTTTCCTTTATAGGTTTTCGAACCCATATCATTGGGATCCCAATCCTTGGAATGAGGAGTAGGGTCGAATGGACAATGGGTAAGGATCATGGGATAATAAATTAAAAAAGGCTGGTTTTTTTTCCGTTCAATAAAGTCATTGATATAGTCCACCACCATGTCTGTTGAGTATTTTCCTTCATTTTTTTCATACAATATCCCATTTTGTTCGAGCACTGGATTTACGTAGCGTTTGTCTCTGCCCGTGGAGTCTCTTCCCGAAGTAGTCAATTGCCACAAAAGGTGTTCATCAAAACCAAAATAGTGTGGCAAATGAGCCTCCTTTCCCAATTGCCATTTTCCTGCGATCAATGTGGCATATCCTTTATCTCTGAACAATTGTCCAAATGTTTTTTCTTCGGGCTTAAGGTATCCGAATTTTATATGGTTTTTTTTGTTGGATTTGCCGGTCATCAATTTCACCCTGGAGGGGGTACAAATGGGTTGGGAATGGCAATTTTCAAACTGCATTCCGGTTTGGGCCAATTGAGTCAATCGAGGCGTATTGTAGGAAGTCCCTCCATAAGAATTGAGGCATTCATAGCCTAAATCGTCTGCCATTATTAATACTATATTGGGACCCTGCGTCGATTGTGCCTCGATTGGGAGCTTTAAGAATAAGAAAAATATCAACAGAAATCTTTTCATCCAAAATGACTTTAAAGTTTTTGTAATATAATAATAGTGTGTCAAATAAAGGAAAGTCGATCCATCGATCCCCTATTTTGAGTACCAAAAAGCCTCCATGAAGAGGCTTTTAATTCATTGAATGTATTCGGGGTGAAGAATGTTAACCAATAATTTGTGCTAGGGTAAAACCAATTGCCAAACCTAACAACAACATGATGATGCCTTTTCCTGAGAAAAACCAACTGAATTTTTCTTCCCAAGCATCTGGGATAAAGTTTTGATTTTCGTCTTTCGCAATTCCCGAACGGGTAGAATATCCTGCATACCAATATACCCCCCCAAAGAGTACTGCTAGAAAAACCAAAACAATGAGCATATTTTGCATAAAATCAATTTTTAATTAATATAGTAAATCTAATAAAAAATCTTATAAGATGAAGTATTCATAATTATTACATGTTGTGGGTAAGGTTTATCTATTTTTTAAGTTTAAATTAATTTTAAAAACTTTTAAAAAAACTTAAGTTTACGCTAAATATGATGTCCATGAAAACTAAAATACAAAGTCTCAGAGATTATTCTAACGATTATCACGAAAGCGTTGTTGATCCCGAAAAATTTTGGTCCAAAATTGCGGATAATTTTGTTTGGAAAAAGAAATGGGATAAAGTTTTAGATTGGGATTTCGAGACCCCAAAAGTGACCTGGTTCGAAAATGCAGAATTGAATTTGACAGAAAATATTTTTGAAAGGTTGCTTCCTACGCACGAGAATAAAACTGCAATTATATGGGAACCCAACGATTCTGAGGCGGCCCCAATTCATTTGACCTATGGAGAGTTATTCAAAGCCACCTGTACCTTCGCAAATGCACTGAAGGCTCAAGGGGTAAAAAAGGGGGATCGCGTGATCATTTATATGCCAATGGTTCCAGAGGCGGCGGTGGCTATGCTGGCTTGTGCACGAATTGGTGCAGTACATTCCGTAGTTTTTGCTGGTTTTTCTGCGACTGCACTGGCCGATAGAATCAATGATTGTGAGGCCAAAATGGTACTCACTTCGGATGGAAATTTTAGAGGAAACAAAAATATACCCGTCAAGGCTGTAGTAGATGAAGCTCTTGATACTACTCAATTTGTTGAAAAAGTCATCGTTTTGAAACGAACAGGTGAAAAGGTTGAAATGAAAAAGGGAAGAGATCTTTGGTGGGATGAAGCTTTGGAGGGTCAATCTGATCGGCATGAAGCAGAGCCAATGAATGCGGAAGATTTATTGTTCATTCTTTATACTTCAGGTTCAACGGGAAAACCTAAGGGGGTGGTTCATACTACGGCGGGTTATATGGTTTTTACCTATTATTCATTTTTAAATGTTTTTCAGTACGATTCGGATGATGTTTATTGGTGTACGGCAGATATTGGTTGGATTACAGGGCACTCTTACATTGTTTATGGCCCGCTTTTGGCTGGAGCAACTACACTTATGTTTGAAGGAGTTCCCACTTATCCTCATCCAGGAAGGTTTTGGGAAATTGTTGAAAAATATAAGGTCAATCAGTTTTATACAGCTCCCACAGCAATCAGGGCATTGCAAGTTCACGGTACTGCACCCCTTGAAAAATTCGACCTTAGCTCACTCAAAGTAATCGGTTCTGTAGGGGAACCCATCAATGAAGAAGCATGGCATTGGTATCACGAAAATGTGGGTAAGGGCAACTGCCCATTGGTAGATACATGGTGGCAAACCGAAACAGGTGGAATTATGATTTCTCCATTGGCCGGAATAACCCCCAACAAGCCCGCTCACGCCTCACTGCCCCTTCCGGGCGTTCAGCCGATTATTGTGGATGCCGAGGGCGTTGAACTCACAGGCAATAACGTGGAAGGGAATTTATGTATAAAGTATCCATGGCCTTCCATGATTCGTACGACTTATGGAGATCACCAACGCTGTAAGGATACTTACTTTTCGACCTATAAAGGGATGTATTTTACGGGTGATGGTGCGAAAAGAGATCACGATGGGTACTTGAGGATATTAGGAAGGGTGGATGATGTAATCAATGTATCTGGACATCGAATGGGAACCGCCGAAGTGGAAAACGCCATCGACGAACACCCGGAAGTTATTGAGTCGGCAGTAGTAGGTTATCCTCACGAAATCAAAGGACAGGGAATTTATGCTTTTGCGATTTGTGATGGCTCCGACAAGTCTCCCGAGGTGTTAGAAGAAGAGATCAAGCAGTTGGTCAGAAAAATTATAGGTCCTATAGCCAAACCAGAGCATGTTCAAATTGTATCTGGATTACCCAAAACACGTTCGGGTAAAATCATGCGAAGAATTCTAAGAAAAGTTGCCAGTCGCGATCTTTCCAATTTAGGGGATATTTCCACACTCTTGAATCCCGAGGTAGTAGAGGACATCATCAAAGGTGCAGGACTGGATTAGGATTATAAGTATTCCAGAAGCGATTCCAAGGTCATTCCTCTGGATCCCTTGATCAGAATTTCTCTTTCATCGAATGGGCTTTGGCTTAAAAAACCTTTGATGGCCTCGAGAGATGGGAAAGAATGCACTCTTGAATCGAGGGACTCGGTTCGATCAAAATTTTCTCCTACCAAAAGAATTTGCTCAAGATCTGTTGTTTCCAGTAGGTTGAGGATCTCCTGATGTGCAACTGCTGCGTGGCTTCCCAATTCAAACATATCACCCAATATGACGATCCCCTTTTTTTGCGTATTGTTCACAAAGGAAGTGATTGAAGCTTTCATGCTGCTGGGATTAGCGTTGTAGGCATCCAGTAGGATGCGATTACTCCCTTTTTGTAGGATTTGTGAACGGTTATTGTTGGGTTTGTAGGCATAAACTCCAGAATTGATTTGTTCAAAATTCAAGCCAAAATATTTCCCTAAGGCTACCGCAACTCCAATATTGGAGAAATTGTAGTCCCCATAAAGTTGACTCTCGATGATTTTTCCTTCCATCATCAACGCCAAGGGCGAAGCATTTGTTTTTATATACTCAAAACAACAATCGGCATTCTTGTCTTCTCCAAAAGTAAAATGAGGGGTATGAGTCCTCCATTTTTTTTGATGAGGGTCGTCGATATTTAAAAAAAGGGTTCCCTGAGTTTGAGAGAGGTATTCATACAATTCAGACTTTCCTTTGATGACTCCTTCCATGCTTCCAAATCCTTCCAAGTGGGCTTGCCCGAAATTGGTAATCAACCCAAAATCGGGTTGTGCAATTTGACACAGAAAATCAATCTCTTTTTGGTGATTCGCCCCCATTTCTACGATTCCTATTTCTGTTTCTTCATTGAAACCGAGGAGTGTCAGCGGAACGCCAATGTGATTGTTCAAGTTACCATGGGTTGCATGGGTAGTGAATTTTTCGGCCAATACATTTTTGACCAACTCTTTTGTTGTGGTTTTACCATTGCTACCGGTGAGGGCAATGATTTTTGCTTTTAGAGTGTTCCGGTGATATTGAGCAAGTTCTTGAAGAGACTGAAGTGTGTTTTGTACCGCTATCAATTGGGGATTTTTTTCGGCAACTTCCGGTCGATCGACCAAAGCATATTTGGCACCGAGTTCAATGGCCGTTTCTGCAAAATCATTACCGTCGAAATGTTCACCCCTTAAGGCAACGAAAAAACAGTTCTCGGTCAGCTTTCGACTATCGGTAACTACTCCTGAGGAATCCTTGTAGTAATCGTGGAGTTGGGCTGAGTTCATATAAAAAAGGCACCCATGAAGATGCCTTGATATGATTATCTACCGCGCTTGTGTCTTGCGGTCTTTTTGATCGTACTTTTTTGCCCCAATCTGGACATGGCACATCTAAAGCCGATGTAGTCGGTGGCAATATATTGAGGTAAATATCTGCGCTGAGCAGGGTCTAACCAATAGGCTCGGTCTTTCCACGATCCCCCTTTATATACCCTCACTTCGTCGGTGATCAATGAGGTTCTGCGGTTAGATTTGTCGATGCTCCTTACGATGTTTCCATTCTCATCCAAAGTTATTTTTGGATGGATAGGGGCATCATACATCCCAGCAGTTTCAGGTCTTTTATTGGTATTGTCACCATCAGTATTGTTATAACTAGCAAAGCGTTTAGTAGATTCTTTGTCTCCGTCTCTAACGTTTCTATTATCGCTCTCAGAAAAATTTTGTCTCAAAAAAGTTTCTTCTTCATCAATCGGCACCATAGCCAATTCTCCTGGAAGTCTTTTCAGCATTACCTTACCGTTGGGTAGGGTATCATAAACGAGCTCGTCAGGGGATACAATGGTGGCTTTACCATCTTCTCCAATGGCATTTTTTAAATAAATATTTCCCCTGAAATAATTGAAATCATTTGCTTCATCGTCTACAATAGGTCGGTAAACATCTGCAACCCATTCAGCCACATTTCCAGCCATATCATATACTCCAAAGTCGTTGGCGGGGTAACTTTTTACTTGAACAGTAATATCCCCTCCATCATCCGACCATCCAGCAATTCCGCCATAATCTCCTTTTCCAAATTTAAAATTCGCCAATTGGTCTCCTTCACTTCTTCTTTCACTTGATCGGGTGTATTCACCAGACCAAGGATATTTTTTCTTTCCTCTGTAGGTATTGTATTCTCTATCTCCAGCCAGAGCAAGTGCGGCATATTCCCATTCCGCTTCAGTGGGAAGTCGGTAGGAGGGTAATAAGATTCCCTTGTCTACTCCTACATAAACATTTACAGTAGCGGTATCTTTTTTCATAACGCCATTTTTTCCCATCAAACTGTCGGAGGCCATCAGTCCACCATAAGAAGTTTGGGGTCGTTTCAGATAAGCATCGGTGTTAAAGGTACTGTTTGGATTTACCACACCCCCGTCACTTTCGCTGTATCTGATGTTTTTTTGAACGTAAGATTCTCTTTCGAGTATATATTCATTGACTCTATTGGTTCTCCATTCTGCATATTCAACGGCTTGCAACCAATTGATCCCTACAACAGGATATTCGGCGTAGGCGGGGTGTCTCAAATAATTGGTGGTGAGTTCTTCCATGTATCCCAAGTTATTTCTCCAAACCAAGGTATCAGGAAGAGCGCCTTCATAAGTTTGTCGGTTTCGGGGTTCACTCAATGGAAATACCGTTCTCAACCAATCCAAATACTCATTATACATAAGGTTGGTGACTTCCGTTTCGTCTATATAAAAAGACATTACGTGTTGTTTAGTAGGAGTATTGTTCCAATCGTGTAAAACATCGTCTTGCACTTGACCTTTGGTGTAAGTTCCTCCTTCAATAAAAACTAAACCAGGACCCTTTTCTTGATCCTCAAATTGGGTATTGTATTGGAATCCTCCTTGTTTGGAATTGATGCCCCATCCGGTTCCACGGGACACATTACTCTTACCCCCACATGCTACAAAAAGTAGGGCTATCACAGCAAATAGAGTCGATTTCATTAAAAAATTAATTTTCATAAAAACAGTATGTCAATTTTTAATGCAATATACTAATAATATGAGTTTTAACTTAATTTCATGATCAATACGTATTGCATTTACTTTTGAATAACGCAAGAAACGGAATATTATTATGCATTATTACTCAAAAAAATAGTATTTCAGTTGTTGATAAGTCGAGTTCAACCGTACACAACATAAATAAATATATTGCGTTATAATGGGGAAAACCAAAAAAAAAATGAATTCGACACGTCTTACAATATGGGTTTTTATGGTCTTATTAATGGCGATAAAGGCCAACGGACAAGATCGTATAATTACCACAGGGGTCCCTTTTCTATTGATTACTCCCGATGCAAGAGCAGCGGGTATGGGGGAGCTTGGCGTAGCCACTTCTCCCGACTCCTATGCACAACAATGGAATCCAGCTAAATATGCTTTTTCTGAAAATAATAGTGGCATTGGACTGAGTTATACCCCTTATTTAAGACAACTTGTAGATGATATTTTCTTGGGGAGTTTGACTTATTTTAACAAAATCAATGAGAGAAGTGCTTGGGCATCGAGTCTCAAATATTTCAGTTATGGAAATGTTCAGTTCAACGATTTGATGTCGGGTACTATCATTGATCAAGGTTCCAAAAGACCCAATGAAATTACTTTAGATTTGTCCTACTCTTTAAAATTGAGTGAAAGTTTTGCCATGTCTGTTGCGGGTAGATTTTTGAGATCAGACCTTAAAGTTCATACCGATATGGATGCTACTTCTGCGAATAGTTTGGGGGTAGATATTTCGGGATTTTATCAAAGCTCTACTTTTGATATGGGTAATTTGAACGGTTTGATAAGGGGTGGATTTAACATTTCCAATATCGGTCCCCGATTGAAGTACGACGAAGGTGGGCAAATGGATTTTATACCCACCAACCTTAGACTGGGATCTGGATTGGATATCATATTTGATGCATCAAATGTATTGGGAGTTCAGCTCGAATTTTCTAAACTTTTGGTTCCTACACCTGTAGCGTATTATGACGACAATGACGAGTTCAAAGGGTACAGACAACCTGATATCGACTTTTTTAAGGGAATTTTTCAGTCTTTCAACGACGCTCCAGGAGGGTTTCAAGAGGAACTCAAAGAAATTACTTGGGCCTTGGGAGTAGAATATCTTTTTGCTCAAACCTTGGCTTTGAGAACAGGATATTTTAACGAAAGTGAGCAAAAAGGTTCAAGGCGTTATATCACATTTGGAGCGGGTTTCAAGCTCAATGGGATGGAAATTGATATATCTTATTTGTCCTCAACTTCAAAAATCAGAAATCCACTTGAAAATACCTTGAGATTTTCACTCAGTTTTAATTTTGACGGCTCCAATAAGAGCGATGATCAGTAAATGGATAACACTACGAATCCTGAATAATCTTTTTCTGAATCGATTTAGCCAATATATTTTTACCAAAAGGACATAATTCAGTAATTTTGGAAATATTTTGAATTTGAAAATCACACCCGTTTAATGAAAAAAATAACCAAGGCTACCTATCTGAAATGGTACGAGGACATGTTTTTTTGGCGAAAATTTGAAGATAAATTAGCTGCCGTGTACATTCAACAAAAAGTAAGGGGATTCCTTCACCTATACAATGGTCAAGAGGCCATACTGGCAGGAGCACTGCACGTTATGGAATTGGGTAAAGACAGAATGATCACCGCATACAGAAATCACGTTCAACCCATTGGTATGGGGGTAGATCCCAAACGTGTAATGGCAGAATTATTTGGAAAAGCTACAGGAACTTCTATGGGATTGGGAGGATCTATGCATATTTTTTCTAAGGAACATAAGTTCCACGGTGGACATGGAATCGTGGGGGGACAAATTCCATTAGGTGCTGGAATGGCCTTCGGAGATAAATACTTCAACCGAGACAATGTTACCCTTTGTTTTATGGGAGATGGAGCGGTAAGACAAGGTTCACTCCACGAAACACTCAACCTGGCTACCTTATGGAAATTGCCGGTTGTTTTTGTGGTTGAAAATAATGGCTATGCGATGGGAACTTCTGTAGCGAGAACTGCCAGTCATCAAGAAATATGGAAGCTCGGATTGGGCTATGAAATGCCTTGTGGTCCTATCGATGGTATGGATCCTGTGGCAGTTGCCGAAGGTTTAGACAAAGCAATCAAGCACGCCAGAGCTGGAAATGGCCCTTCTTTTATTGAAATGAAGACCTATCGATACAGAGGGCACTCTATGTCTGACGCTCAAAAATACAGAACCAAAGAAGAGGTTGAAGAGTACAGAAAAATTGATCCTATTACTCAAGTGAAAGAGATCATCCTAAAAAATAAATATGCCACCGAAAAACAGTTGGACGAAATTGATGCGAAAGTCAAGGCAAAAGTAGCCGAATGTGAAAAATTTGCTGAAGAATCGCCTTTCCCCGAAAAATCGATCATGTATGATGCCGTATATGAGCAAGAAGATTATCCATTCATTAAGCATAAATTAGACTAAAATGGCCGAACTGATAAACATGCCTCGTTTGAGTGATACCATGGAAGAAGGCACAGTTGCCAAATGGTATAAAAAAGTTGGAGACACCGTTAAGGAAGGAGACATTCTTGCAGAAATTGAGACGGATAAAGCCACCATGGAATTTGAATCTTTCCAAGAAGGAGAACTTTTGCATATTGGAATTGAAGAAGGAGGAACGGCACCCGTAGATGCGCTACTGGCCATTATTGGTAAAAAAGGGGAAGATATTAAGGATTTGATCGGTGGTGATCATGTGCCTGTTGTTGAGACTACAGAAGCTGTCGAAAAATCAGAACCCAAAGAGCAAACTCCCCCTGTAGAGGATAACATTTCAAAAAAAACTACTATGCCTCAAGGAGTTGAGGTAATTACCATGCCCCGATTGAGTGATACTATGGAGGAGGGTACTGTGGCTAAGTGGAACAAAAAAGTAGGAGACCCTGTAAATGAAGGTGATATTTTGGCCGAAATTGAAACGGACAAAGCTACTATGGAATTTGAATCTTTTTATTCAGGAACATTACTTTACATTGGTCTTCAAGAAGGTCAATCGGCTGCAGTAGATTCAGTTTTGGCGGCTATAGGAAAAGAAGGAACCGACACCGAGGCGGTCAAAGCGGCCATTGAAAGTAATGCCAGCATAGAAGTACAAACCCAAGAAGCAGCAGTGGAAGCAGCTGTTGTTGTGACTCAACCAAAAGAATCGCCAAAACCTGCCCCCGTTGCCGTGCAGCCAAATGTTGTGGCTCTCGATCGTCACAAGGGTAGATTGGTGGTTTCGCCCTTGGCAAAAAAATTAGCTGAGGAAAAGGGGATCAGTCTCCAACAACTAAAAGGCTCTGGCGATGGAGGAAGAATCGTCAAGAGGGATGTAGAGAATTTCAAAGGACCATCTACAGCTTTTATGCCTCATTCTGGACCCACTGGAGTTGAAAGTGTCACCGAATGGGCTAACAGTAATATGAGAAAGGCCATTGCCAAAAGGTTATCGGCTTCCAAATTTTCGGCTCCCCACTACTATTTGGGAGTTGAGTTGAATATGGATAATGCGATTGCGTTTAGACAACAATTCAATACTTTACCCGACACCAAAATCTCCTTTAATGATATTGTCCTTAAGGCTGTTGCATTGGCTTTAAAAGAACATCCACAGGTTAATTCGCAATGGTTTGATGACAAAATCGTTCAAAACCATCATGTTCACATAGGGGTAGCAGTTGCGGTCGAGGATGGTCTGGTCGTTCCCGTACTCAAATTTACCGATGAGCTCGATTTGAGACAAATCGGGCTAAGCGTGAAAGATTATGCCTTTAGAGCCAGAGATAAAAAATTAACTCCTGCCGAGATGGACGGGAGTACCTTTACCGTATCCAATTTGGGAATGTTTGGGATTCAAGAGTTTACCTCAATCATCAATCAACCCAACTCAGCCATTCTATCTGTAGGAGCCATTGAGAAAAAACCTGTGGTAAAAGAGGATGCCATAGTGATCGGAAATACCATGAAGCTTACATTAGCATGCGATCATAGAACTGTGGATGGTGCAACAGGAGCACAATTTTTACAAACCCTAAGGCTTTACATCGAAAACCCAATTCGCCTCTTGGTTTCTTAGCATAGAAGTCAAGTATTTTTGAATGATTAAAATTAAAAACGAATGAAAACCCTTCTCGTTACAGGTGCCAGTAGGGGAGTGGGCTTCGAAATCAGTAAGCAAGCTGCTGCCGATGGCCATCAAGTCATTGCTCTTTCCAGAAATATTAAGCCATTGGACGGGATAAAAAACATTCATCCTTTTGCTGTTGATCTGTCCATTGAGTCGGAAGTAATTGATTTTGCAAACACCATCCAAACTACTTTTGATGAGGTTGATGTTTTGATCAATAATGCAGGGCGTTTAATTCATAAACCTTTTCTTGAAATTTCGTCCTCAGAGTTTGCAGAAGTTTATAAAGTAAATGTTTTTGCTGTTGCTACTCTAACCCGTTTGATACTGCCTTTGATGAATGATAAAGGTCATGTGCTGAATATTTCAAGTATGGGAGGGGTACAGGGAAGCGCTAAATTTAAGGGTCTATCGGCTTATAGCAGTAGCAAAGGAGCATTGATCATACTCACTGAGCTATTGGCCGAAGAGTTCAAAGATAGTGGACCCTCTTTCAATGTTTTGGCATTGGGGGCTGTACAAACGGAGATGTTGGAGGACGCTTTTCCTGGCTATCAAGCACCTGTAAACGCCATACAAATGGCCCGCTATGTGATTGATTTTGCGATGAAAGGTCATCAGTTTTACAATGGAAAGGTATTGCCAATTTCTTCCTCTACCCCCTAATTCAAATGGGAGATTCTTTCAATACAATTGAAGATTATGTACCCAAGGCCGCTCTGCCCTTACTTTCAAAATATTTATCCCAATGGGAGGTAAATCTGGTCATCACCCGCAAGCGGATTACAAAACATGGAGATTTCAGAGCTTTTCCCAAAGGAGGACATCAGATTACCGTTAATGAATCGACCAATCCTTTTCGGTTCTTGATTACTGCTCTTCACGAGATATCCCATTTGGTCGCCTTCAAAAATTTTGGTTTGGGCATCAAGCCCCATGGAGTAGAATGGAAAATAACGTATAAGAAAATCATGTCACCTTTTCTCACTTCAGAAATTTTTCCAGCCGAACTGTTGAAAGTTCTTCAATTGCATTTTAAAAACCCTAAAGCTTCATCAGACGCTGATTTTAGTTTGGTAATGGCTCTTAATAAATTTGATCCAGAGAATGAAAAAAGTTTTATTTTTGAGTTGGACCAAGGGACCGTTTTTGAAATTTATAATGGAAGAAGGTTTGTCAGGGGGGAAAAACGCGTCAAACGATTTGAATGTAAAGAGTTGAATACCCAAAGAATGTATCTTTTTAGTCCTCATGCCAAAGTAATCAAAATAAAATAAATGTCTAAACATCACTTTGCAATCATCATGGCCGGCGGAATTGGTTCCCGATTCTGGCCTACCAGTACCCCCGATTTTCCTAAGCAATTTCATGACATGACGGGTGCAGGTCGTTCATTGTTGCAAAGTACTTTTGACCGATTAGAAAATTTTATTCCTTCTTCTCATATTTATATCGTTACCCAAGTGAGATACCAAAAAATTATTTTGGATCAGTTGGGAGACAAACTATCCCAAAATCAAGTGATTTGTGAACCAGATCGCCGAAATACGGCTCCTTGTATACTCATGGCGAGCTTAAAGATCAAAAAAATTGATGCCAATGCCAAGATAATTGTTACCCCCAGTGACCATCTCATTATGGATGATAAGCTATTTGAGGAGGACATGAAATTGGCCCTGGAAGCTTGTGATGAAAAAAAACTCATCACTTTTGGCATTCAACCCGATTTTCCCGCTACCGGTTTTGGTTATATCGCCGTAAAAGAAGGTCAAAAAGAAAACACAATCAAGTCCGTAAAAGAATTTACCGAAAAACCGAATGTGGCCAAGGCTCAAAAATTTATTGATGCTAAAAATTACTTCTGGAATTCAGGAATTTTCATTTGGTCGGTTACCGCAATTATAGAGGGTTTTAAAACACATTCCCCTGTGCTCTATGATTTATTTCTTCAAGGTTTCGATCATTTGAATACTGCCACCGAAGCTGCTTTTGTAGCTCAAAACTATCCTTTGGCAGAAAATATTTCTATTGATTATGCCTTGATGGAGAAGTCAGAGCATATCTATATGATTCTAGCCCGATTCGATTGGAATGATTTAGGCAGTTGGAAATCTATTTATGATCGCCTCCCAAAAGATGATTCCGAAAATACTGTTGTCAATGCGGTTTTGTATGCGGACAATTCCAGCAATAATTTAATCAAAGTGGATTCCAATAAAAAAGTAGTCATTTCGGGTCTGGACAATTTCATTATAGTAGATACCGATGAGATTCTGATGATTTGTCCTATGGATAAAAATCAAGAGGTAAGAGACCTTTCCCTAAATGCTTTGGATAAATTTGATCCGACAAAAGATTAATTTTCTTTTTGGTAAACTTCCCTTACTTTTTGAAACAGATTTGACGAGTAAATGAAATTACCTACCGCCTCATTTTCTGTTTTAAAAACTTCAAGATTTGAGCCTTCCCAGCCTTTGTACCCATTTTCTAGAAACAATACTTTTTCACCGATTTCCATGACCGAATTCATGTCATGAGTATTGATAACAGTAGTAATTTCATATTCCTTGGTAATTTCCTGTATCAAATTATCAATTAAAGTAGAGGTTTTGGGATCTAAACCTGAATTGGGTTCGTCGCAAAACAGATACTTAGGATTCATTACTATGGCACGAGCGATGGCCACCCTTTTTTGCATCCCACCAGAAATTTCGGAAGGTAATTTTTGGTTGGAGTTGATCAGGTTAACCCTTTTGATCACTTCATTGGCTCTGGAACGCATTTCTTCGGGACTCTTTTGGGTCAACATCCGCATCGGAAACATAATGTTTTCTTCCACGGTCATGGAATCAAACAATGCACTGCCTTGAAAAACCATTCCCATCTCTTGACGCAAAACACTTCTTTCCTGATTATTCATTTCTTGAAGGGACCGATCTTCGAAAAAAATCTGACCACTGTCAATGGAATACAACCCCAGGATGCATTTGAGTAAGACTGTTTTTCCCGATCCACTCTGACCGATGATCAGGTTGGTTTTCCCTTTCTCAAATTGAGTAGAGACATCATTTAAAACAGTTACTCCATGGAACGTTTTACAAATTTTATCTACAACAATCATCAGGTCAGCAATAATTGGGTTACAATATAATTGGTCACGATGATGAGAACACTGGTCCAAACAAAGGAAGTTGTGCTGGCTTTGCCCACCTCCAAGGCTCCTCCTTTAAGAAAATATCCATGATAGGAGGGTACTGTAGCCAAAATAAAAGCAAAAAATGCAGTTTTAATGAAAGCATACCGCACATGATAGGGGGTGAAATCGAGTTGAATTCCTTCTATAAAATCTCCACTGGAGCAAAAGCCCCCGTATATAGAAGCTACATAGCCTCCAAAAATCCCCAAAAACATTGATATGGTGATCACAAATGGATAAAATAATAGAGCTATGATCTTAGGAAAAATTAGGTAATTGTAGGTGTTGATTCCCATGACTTTCAAAGCATCAATTTGTTCCGTCACCCTCATAGTTCCAATGCTTGAGGTGATGTATGAGCCCACTTTCCCGGCCATGATTACAGAAATAAAAGTAGGAGCAAATTCTAAGATAACGGATTGACGAGTGGCATAACCAATTAAATTTTTTGGTAATAGTGGATTGTTGAGATTTAAGGCGGTTTGAATGGCAACTACTCCCCCCACAAAAAATGAAATAAATGAGACGATTCCAATAGATCTGATGATCAGAGAGTCCACTTCTCTTAGGATCAACTCTTTCATAACACTCCACCGAGTAAATCGAATGAATACTTTTGAAAGCATTATAAAATAGGCCCCAATGTTTTGAAGAATAATCATCTCAACAAATTTACACAATTAAGCCAAAGAAATGGGGGGTTTAAGCTTGAACTAAAGATTAAATTTGATAGGTGATGGCGTTGATGTTCATTCCTGCACCTACGCTGGCAAAAAGAATGATATCACCTTCATGGAGTGAATGACCTTTGTAGTTTTGTTTGAGAACCAAATCGAAAAGGGTAGGTACAGTCGCTACCGAGCTGTTGCCAAACTCTTCAATATTCATTGGAAGAATTTCATCTGGCATGGGTTTCTTATAGAGTTTGTAGAACCTTTTAGCTATGGCTTCATCCATTTTTTTGTTGGCTTGATGAATGAAAATCTTTTTCAGATTATCGATTTCAACACCTGCCTGATCCAAACATTGCTTCATGGCTGCAGGGACTTTGTTGAGTGCAAATTCATAGACTTTTCGGCCTTGCATTTTGATGTACTTATCCTCATTCAAAGCTTTATTATTGTAGGACGTTCCATAAAAAATAAAATCGGCTTCGTTCTGAGCAGTGTATGTCAGGGTAGAATGCGATAAGATACCTCCTTTTTCATTCGATTCTTCCAAAATGGTAGCTCCAGCCCCATCGGCATAAATCATAGAATCGCGATCATGAATATCTACGACTCTTGAAAGGGCATCGGCTCCTATAACCAAACACTTTTTGGCCATTCCAGCTTTTATGAATGCTTGGGCTTGGATCATGGCTTCCACCCAGCCTGGACATCCAAAGAGTATGTCATAGGCCACACAACTTGGATTTTGGATTTTGAGAAGGGTTTTCACCCTCGAAGCCAAACTCGGTAAAGTATCGATTTGTTTACTACTACTGGAAATATCTCCAAAATTATGAGCAACAATGATATAATCAAGTGTTTCGGGGTCCAAACGAGCATCTTCAATTGCTTTTTGTGCTGCGTGGTATGCAATGTCAGAAGTTTTTAACTCTGAAGGGATGTATTTTCGTTGTTCAATTCCCGTTATGGAATTAAATTTATCAATGATGGTATTATTGTTAATATCAAACTTTAACCCCTTATCGTCCAAGAAAGGATGATTCAGGAAGGCTTCGTTGGTTTGAACAACAGAAGGAATACTACAACCGCTACCAGTAATTTTATAACTCATAATCTATAGGCAATAGTACCGTTTTATGGAAGAAAATCGATGGTTTAAAAAAAAAACGTATGATACCCAAAGCGGTTGAGCAGTGAAAATCTTAAACAAAATGGTTGTTAAGTTCCAATAAATTAAGCACTTACGTAGTCTTCTATAGAAGTACAGCTACATACCAAATTACGATCTCCAAAAGCTTCATCTACTCTTCTCACCGTAGGCCAAAATTTGTTGTCCATCACAAAAGCCAACGGGTATGCCGCTCTTTGCCTCGAATAAGGGAAATTCCACTTGTCTGCAGTCAGCATACTCAGGGTGTGAGGAGCGTTTTTTAGCAATGCAATACTGGCTTCGTCTGCCGCATTGATTTCCATACGTATGGAAATCATGGCATCACAAAATCTGTCAATTTCTTCGAGATTCTCGCTTTCAGTGGGCTCAATCATCATTGTACCTGCAACAGGGAACGACACGGTAGGAGCATGGAAGCCATAATCCATCAATCTCTTCGCAATATCTACCACCTCAATATTTTGCTTTTTGAAAGGCCTACAATCTATGATCAATTCATGGGCAGTTCTTCCATTGATTCCAGTATATAATATTTCATAGGCTCCTTCAAGTCGTTTGCTGATGTAGTTGGCATTTAAAATTGCTATTTCTGTAGCTTTTTTCAAACCACTACCGCCCAGCATTTCGATATAACCATAGGATATCAGACAGGCTAAAGCCGACCCCCAGGGGGCTGCCGAAATGGTATCATTGGATGCGCTTCCTCCTGTTTCTACTATGGGATGTTGGGGGAGGAATGGAGCAAGGTGAGCCGCCACGCAAATGGGTCCAACTCCTGGCCCTCCACCACCATGAGGAATGGCAAAGGTTTTGTGTAGGTTGAGGTGACAAACATCCGCTCCAATTTGGGCAGGGCTAGTGAGTCCTACCTGTGCGTTCATATTGGCTCCATCCATATATACCTGACCCCCGCAAGCATGTACTTTGGCAGTGATGTCTTTAATATTCGCTTCAAAAACCCCGTGTGTGGAAGGATAAGTAATCATAAGTGCTGCCAAGTCCTCACGATATTCCTCTGTTTTTTGTAAAAAATCAATCCAATCTATATTTCCCAACTCATCGGTTTTCACCACAACCACTTTCATACCTGCCATGACGGCTGAGGCAGGATTGGTTCCGTGAGCAGAGGAGGGAATCAGACAGATGTTTCGATGGGACTCTCCCCTCGACTGATGGTAGGCTCTAATGATCATCAATCCTGAGTACTCCCCTTGGGCGCCCGAATTGGGTTGAAGGGAGGTCGCATGGAATCCTGTAATTTCACTGAGCTGGTCTTCTAATCGATGCAGCATCTTGTGATAACCTTTAGCTTGTTCTTTTGGAACAAAAGGGTGAATACTCGACCAACGAGGCCAACTAAGGGGTAACATTTCTGCAGCGGCATTCAATTTCATCGTGCATGAGCCTAAGGAGATCATAGAGTGGTTCAATGCCAAATCTTTTCGTTCCAAATTTTTAATGTAACGCATCATTGCAGTCTCAGAGTGGTAGGAATTGAAAATTTTGTGGGTGAGGTAGGGACTCCTTCTCTTTT